>VFQP010000517.1_pt1 | contig 72082 bp, 88 predicted proteins | sample 3512351 | NCBI WGS metagenome assembly VFQP01 (sample SAMN10412372, study PRJNA504923) | tailings metagenome | isolation source: Relicate 1 Philex TSF1 revegetated site | place: Philippines: Tuba, Benguet | collected 2017-08-29
ACCCCACCCGCCAGGGGCCAGGCGGCCCCTGGACCCGGCGACTTTGATGGCCGTTGGCGGAGGGGGCATGGCACGCCCTTGATGCCGGGCGCGCCGGTGATGCCCCCTCCGCCAACGGCCATGAACTCCTGGGTTCCAAGGGCCCACTGGCCCTTGGCGGGGGGAGTTTGAGGGGGGCAGCGCCCCCCTCAACCCAGCCCCAGCCTCCGCCGCGCCAGCCCGATGACCCGCAGAGCTTCCGGCCAGAGGCCGAACTGCTCCGGGTGCGCGCTGTCGCACCAGGCGGTCTCGGTCACGTCGCCGCCCGGTCGGGCTTCGCCGGACTGCCACTGCGCGACGTAGTCGATGATCGTGTAGTGGAAGCGCGGTGCGTTGCCGTCGCCGGGCGTGATCGCGTCCACCACGGCAAGCAGGTCGAGCGGGCCGACCTCGATGCCGGTTTCTTCCCGCAGTTCGCGTCGCGCGCAATCCTCGGCGCGTTCGCCGAGCCGCTGCGCGCCGCCGGGCAGCGACCATTCGCCGAGCCGCGGCGGCCGGCCGCGGCGGATGAGCAGCACATCGGCGCCGCGGAAGGCGAGCACGCCGATGCCGACCCAGGGCCGCGTCGGGTTCTCGCGCGGGTTCGTCACCGCGGCGCGGGCGCGGCCGGCTGTTCGCCTTCGGGCGCGCGGCGTTCCTCGCGGCGGAGATCGGCCAGCCGCGGCACGAAGGCCTTCTCCTTCCACTGGCCGACCTGGTAGGCCCAGCCCTGCCAGCGGGCGTTCATCACCCGCGCCTCCTCGTCGCCCTCGGCGGCGAGCGTCGCCCAGATCGTTTCGCCGTCCTTGTGGACGACGACCGCGATGCGGAGATTGTCCGTCAGCTCGAAACGCGCCTCGCCGAGCTTCTCGCCGGGGATGTCGGCGGCGCGCTTCACGTCGAGGAATGTCAGGAACTCGAAGGCGCGGCCCACCTCGTCGAGGCTGATCTCGTCGAGTTCCGGCGTCTCCGCCGGCTCCACCACCGCCAGCCGTCCGTCCGGCTCCCCGCCGCGGCGGAGCACGAGCGGGGCTTCGCCCTCGCGCGCGATCCGCGCCTCGCGCACGCGGTCGCGGGCGATGTTGGCGATGTCGCGGTCGATCCAGAGATTGGGGTCGGAATCGAGCGGCAGGCGGCCTTCGGCCAGCCAGGCCTGGTTCTCGTTCGGGCGCCGCACATAGACGCTCTCCGGCACGTTGCCCTGCACCCGCATCCGCCGCCGGCCGACGATCAGCTCCGCGATCGGCGCACCCTGCGCATCGAGCACGCGGAGCAGCGCGGAGGTCGCGCCGGTGCGCGTCGGATCCTCGACGCCGAGCCGGTCCTGCATCTCGGGGTTCGCCGTCCGCGGCTCCGTCAGGCGCAGCTCGGTGAGGCCGACGAGAAGCTCGCGTACGCGCTCCGGCCGCACAGGATGGTCGGCCTTGGCCGGCAGCACCCAGCGATCCGCCGCGGCGCGGTTGATGGTCAGCGTGCCGTCATGCCGCGTCACCTCGATCCGCGCGGCAGTGGCCAGCCGCGGCGCGAGGCCGGGAAAGGCGAGGGGCGTCGCGGTGGAAGGCGGCGGCTCGGTGCTGTCCGGCGTCAGCAGGATCGCCCCGCCGACGCTCGCCGCGGCCGCCGCGCCGAGCAGGAGGAGGTTGCGCCGCGTCATGCCCGTGCCTCCGCCCGCCTGCGCGCCCGGATCAGGCCGAGACCGATCGCGAACAGCGTGAGCATCAGCGGCACCAGCGCGATGTTGAGCAGCCGCAGCCGCGTCTCCAGCGCCTCGATGTCGCGGCGGAGTTCGAGCTGCACCTGCCGCAGCTCGCCACGGGTGCGGCGGATCTCCTCGCGCGCGCTGTCGATCTCGGCGCGCTGCTCCGGCGTGATGACGGTCGCCGCCTGGCCCTGGCCCGCGCCGGGGCCCTGGCGCAGTTCGCGCAGCCGCCGCTCGGTGGCTTCGAGGCGTTCCTGCAGCGCGCGCTCGGTCTGGCGGAACTGCGCCTCGGCGCCGCGCCGGATGTCCTCGACCATCTCGAAGGGGCGGAGCGATTCGCCGCGCGAGCGGAGCGAGACGAGCGCCTCGCCGCCCGCCATGCTGTCGGCGAGGTTGATCAGCAGCGCGCCGTTGTCGCTGAACGGCGTCGAGACCTGCTGGCCGAAGAAATCCTGCACCCGCACCCAGAACCGGTCCTCGAGGATGTCGGCGTCGTTGCCGACGACGAGGTTGGCCGGGCCTTCCGTACGCGCGCGATGCGCGGGAAAATTGGCCGGCCGCTCGGCGCCCTCGGGCGGTGGCGGCGCGCCCTCGAAGGCGCTCGTCAGCGGCCCGCGCAGCCGCGCGAGCACCACGCGGGCGCGGCCATCGGGGGCGAAATCGGCCAGGATGCGCGCCGGGTTCGGCTGTTCCCGGACGCGCGCCGCCTCGATGAGCTGGCTGCGCTCGGAGGAGGTGACGAGGGGGATGAATTCCAGCGTCGCGCCCTCCCGCAGCCGCACCTCGCCGGCGGAGGCCAGCGTGACCTGGGCGAGTTCGGCAGTCGCGATCTCGCTGCGGTTCAGCGATCCCGCGGGCACGTTGAACCAGGCGAGGTAGTCCACCGCCTGCACCCGGTCGCGCGGATCGGCGCGCACGCGCCAGGCGCCGCGCTGGTCGAGGATCACGCGGTCGCCCGGCGCCTCGATCCCCCAGGCGTTGAACAGGCGATCGAGGCTGGAGGCCGTGTCGCGCGCGGGCGGCTGCCCGGGCGTGGGGCGGGAGGCCTGGCTTTCGCTGTGCGGATCGGTCAGCGCGATCAGCCGCCCGCCGCGCATCACGAACTGGTCGATGGCGTAGAGCGTGGCCTCCGAAAGGTTCTGCGCGTGCGCGACGAGCAGCACCTGCACCTCCGGCTCGATCACCTGCGCGTCGGTGGCGATGTCGCGCACGGTGTAGAACTGCCGGAGCTGGTTCATCACCACATAGGGCTGCCCGACGCCCGGCTGGCGCATCATCATCGCGCGCGGATCGCCGTTCAGCGGCAGCGAGGAGATGACGCCGAGCACCGGCCGCGTCGGGTTCGAAAGCTCCCAGACGAGCCTGGTCAGGTCGTATTCGAGGAAGCGCTCGCGGTCCGGCTGGAAGAAGGGGATGGTCCGCTCGTCATCCAGCAGGTTGACGCCGACGAGCCCGAAATAGACCTGCTCGCCCGACTGGTCCACCGGCACGCCCTGCAGGCCGAGCGCCTGGGCGCGATCCTCCGTCTCGGAGAAGGGCTCCGGGTCCAGCACCTCGAGCCGCACGCGCCCGCCCGCGACGGCGACGTATTCGTCGAGCATGGCGCGCACGCGGTCGGCATAGGCGCCATAGGCCGGGATCGCCGCACCCAGGCGGCGCGAGTAGAACAGCCGCAGCGTGACCGGATCCTGCAGCCCCTCCAGCACGCGCTTGGTGCTGTCCGACAGCGTGTAGAGCCGGTTCTGCGTGAGATCGATCCGCGCGCGGGAGAGCACGCGGTCGGCCAGCATGTTGATGCCGATGGCGAGCACGGCGCCGAGCGCCAGCGCCACGAAGGCCCAGAAGCCGCGGCGCTGGGCCAGCGGGGTGAAGCTGCCGCTCATCTCAGTCCGCCTTCCTCTGGTCCACGGCGATCGTGTTGGCGAACAGGAAGAAGCCGATGAAGGAGGCGAAGAAGATCACGTCGCGCGCCGTGATCACCCCGCGCGAGAAGCCGGCCAGCCGCTCCGTCACGCTGATCCCGCGCGCGATCTCGGCCAGCTGCGGCAGCCGGCGGGAGAGGAACTCGGTCACCACCGGCGTCCCGGCGGCGACCAGGAAGAAGCAGGCCGCGACCGCCAGCACGAAGGCGATCACCTGGTTGCGCGTGAGTGCCGAGATCGCCGCGCCGACCGCGAGGAAGGCGCCGGCCACCATCAGGCAGCCGAGATAGCCCGTGGCGATCACGCCATTGTCCGGGTTGCCGAGCGTGTTGACCGTGATCACCAGCGGGAAGGTGAGCGCGAGCGCGATGGCGCAGAAGGCCCAGGCGGCGAGGAACTTGCCCACCACCGCCTGCCACTGCGCGAGCGGCAGCGTCAGCAGCAGCTCGATCGTGCCGAGCCGCCGTTCCTCCGCCCAGAGCCGCATGGTCAGCGCAGGCACCAGGAACAGGAACAGCCAGGGGACGAAGGTGAAGAAGGGCTGGAGGTCCGCCTGGCCGCGGGTGAAGAAGTTGCCGATCGTGAAGGTCAGGGACCCGGCCATGACCAGGAAGATCACGATGAACACATAGGCCACGGGGGTGGCGAAATAGGCCGCGAGCTCGCGGCGGAACACGGTCAGCACGCCGCCCATGGTCAGGCCGCCTCCGCTGCGCTGCCGGGCACCGAGCCGGGCAGGGTGAGGGCGCGGAAGACGAATTCCAGGCTCGGCCCCTGCGCCTCGAGCTCCGCCGGCGTGTTGTCCGCCACCACCTTGCCCCGCGCGATGATGACGGCGCGGGTGCAGACGGCCGAGACTTCCTCCAGGATGTGGGTGGAGATCACGATCGCCTTCTCCGCCGCCATGCTGCGGATGAGGTTCCGCACCTCGTGCTTCTGGTTGGGGTCGAGCCCGTCCGTCGGCTCGTCCAGCACCAGCACCGGCGGGTCGTGCAGCAGCGCCGCGGCGAGGCCGACGCGGCGCTTGAACCCCTTGGAGAGCGTCTCGACCGGCTGGAGCCGCACGCCCTCGAGCTGCGTCAGCGCCATCGCATGCGCGACACGGTCCCGGAGTTCGCCGCCGCGGAAGCCCCGGGCGCGGCCGCAGAATTGCAGGAAGCCGGTGACGCTCATCTCGGGATAGGTCGGCGCGCCTTCCGGCAGGAAGCCGAGATGGCGCTTGGCGGCGACCGGGTTCTCGACCACGTCCTCGCCACAGATGCGCGCGGTGCCGGCGGTCGGCGTCATGAAGCCGGCCAGCATCCGCATGGTGGTGGACTTGCCGGCGCCGTTGGGCCCGAGGAACCCCAGCACCTCGCCGCGCGCGACGTTGAAGGATACGTCGTCCACGGCCGTGAAGGCCCCGAAGCGCTTGGTCAGGCGCTCGATCTCGATCAAGGCGGTCAAGTCTGGCCCCCGGTCTTCCCCGCGCAGGGGGATAAGGAGGCGGGGGAGGGGATGCAAGACACCCTCCCTCCCTCGCCTGCGGGGACGGGGGGTCAACCCGCCCCCATCACCTCCATCGTCGCGTCATGGCCGAACAGGTCGAGCAGCAGCCGCGCCGCCCGCCCGCGCTCCCCGGAGAGCCCCGGGTCGCGCGCCAGCAGCGCCTGCGCGTCCCGGTGCGCGACCTGCGTCAGCCGGTCCACCTCCTCCGCATCCTCGATCGCATCCGCGAGCCGGCCGAGCAGCCGCCCCGATTGCCGGTCCCGCAGCACGTCCCCGCCGCCGCGGCTCCGCAGGTCCTCCTCGGCGATCAGGAACCCGTCCTCGGTGTCGCGCAGCACCAGCAGCCGCCGCTTCTCAGCCTCCGAGAGGCCCTCGGAATGGACCAGCAGGCAGGAGGAGGGCTTCGCCCCCCGCCCGACCCGGCCCCGGAGCTGATGGAGTTGCGCCAGCCCGAACCGCTCGGCCTGCTCGATCAGCATGATCGTCGCCTCCGGCACGTCCACGCCGACCTCGACCACCGTGGTCGCGACCAGCAGCTGGGTGCGCCCGGCGGCGAAATCGGCGAGCGCGGCCTCGCGCACCGCGAGGTCCTGCACGCCATGCGCCATGCCGACCTTGCCGGGAAAGCGGCCTGCGAGTTCCGCGAAACGGTCCTCCGCCGCCACCGAATCGTCCCGCTCCCCCCCGGAAACCGCCCGCACCACCCAATAGGCGCGCTCGCCGCGGGCCATCGCCTCGCCGAGCCGCGCGACCACGTCGGGCAGGCGCTCCTGCGAGACGATGCGCGTCGTGATCGGCTGGCGGCCGGCGGGCTTCCCCTCCAGCCGGCTCACCGCCATCTCGCCCCATTGGGTGAGCAGCAGCGTGCGGGGGATCGGGGTCGCGGTCATCACCAGCATGTCCGCGTCGCGCCCCTTGTTCGCGAGCATGAGGCGCTGCGCCACGCCGAAGCGGTGCTGCTCGTCCACAATGGCGAGCCCGAGGTCGCGGAACTCGACCCCTTCCTGGAACAGCGCATGCGTGCCCACCACCACCTGCACGCTGCCGCTCGCGAGCCCGCGCAGCACCTCGCGCCGTTCCTTCCCCGTCACGCTGCCGGTCAGCAGCCGCACATGCACGCCGGCGGGGTGGCAGAGATGCACCAGCGTGCGCAGATGCTGCCGCGCGAGAAGCTCGGTCGGCGCCATCAGCGCCGCCTGGGCGCCGGCCTCCACCGCGCGCAGCATCGCCAGCACCGCGACGAGCGTCTTGCCCGCGCCGACATCGCCCTGCACCAGCCGCAGCATGCGGTGCGGCGCGGCCATGTCCGCCTCGATCTCCGCGACCGCACGCGCCTGGCCTGGCGTCAGCGCGTGGCCGAAGGCGGCGAGCGCCCTGGCCTGCAGCGCGCCATCGCCGCGGAGCGCGCGGCCCGGCCGTTCCCGCTGGCGGCGCCGGACCAGCGCGATCGCCACCTGGCCGGCCAGCAGCTCGTCATAGGCAAGCCGCCGCCGCGGCGGCTGGGGCAGCGGGCCGGCGGGGTATTGCAGCGTGCGGATCGCCGCGTCGAAGGCGGGCCAGCCCTCACGCGCGACCAGCGGCGCATCGGCCCATTCCGGCAGGACCGGCAGGCGCTCCAACGCAGCCTGCATCGCCGCGCGCAGCCGCTTCGGCGTCAGGTCGCGCACCAGCGGCCAGACCGGCTCGACCAGCGGCAGCGCCTCCGCGCGTTCCGCCGCCAGCGGGTTCAGCATCGCCCAGCCGCGCGTCCCCTCCGCCAGCACCCGCCCTGCGACGAAGCGGACGCCGCCGCGCGGCAGCAGCTTCTCGATCCAGGCGAGGCGGCCGTTCATGAAGCGGAGCGTGATCGGCCAGCCGCCCGCCAGCGCCTTCACCTCCACATAGGGCCGGCCGGTGGATTTCGCCCGCGCCGCGCGCAGCGCCTTCACCTCCACCTCCAGCACGCAGTCGCGGTCGAGCGGCGCGAGATCGGGGCTCGGCACGCGCAGGCGCTCGATCACCCGCTCCGGCAGGTGCAGCAGCAGGTCGAGCACGCGCGTCCCGCCCGTCGCCTCCGCGAGCAGCTTGGCGAGCGTCGGCCCGACGCCCGGCAGCGAGTCGAGCGGCGCGAGCAGCGGCGCGGCCATGTCCTCCGGTCGGGCTGACAGGATTCCCATAGGCGCCTATATGCCCCGCGACACCATGTCCGACGAGACTCTCTCCCCCCGCCATCGCCGCCTCCTGTTCCGCGCCTGGCACCGCGGCACGAAGGAGGCCGACCTGCTGATCGGCGGCTTCGTGCGCCGCCACCTCGCCAGCTTCTCCGGGCCCGAGCTCGACGACCTCGAAGCCCTGCTCGAACTGCCCGATGTGGACCTGGCCGACTGGCTCTCCGGCCGCCGCCCGATCCCGCCCGAGATCGCCTCGCCCATGCTGGCGCGGATGGTGGCCGATTGCGGCGCGCCCGGCGCGGGGATGGCAAGCTGATGGATACCATCCTCGTCCATGGCGCGCCCGAGGGCTATGACGCGCTGCTGCTCGGCCGCCGCCGGGCCGAGACGCGCGGCGCGGTGGTCCATGTCTGCCGCGACGATGCGCGCATGGCCCGGCTCGAGGAAGCGCTCCGCTTCTTCACCCCGCATACCGAGGTGCTGCGCTTCCCCGCCTGGGACTGCCTGCCCTATGACCGCGTCTCCCCCAACCCCGAGATCGTCGCCGAGCGCGTCGCCACGCTGACGCGGCTGGCCGAGCGCGGCACGGCGCCGCGCATCCTGCTGACCACGGTCAACGCGCTGGTGCAGAAGGTGCCGCCGCGCGCCGCCTTCCGCGGCGCCACGCTCGCCCTCACGCGCGGCGGCCGGCAGGACCCGGCGGACCTCGCGCGGTTCCTCGAAGCCAACGGCTATCACCGCACCGGCACGGTGATGGAGCACGGCGAATACGCGATGCGCGGCGGCATCGTGGACCTCTTCCCGGCCGGCGAATCCGATCCCGTCCGGCTCGACCTGTTCGGCGACGAGATCGAGGACATCCGCCGCTTCGACACCGCGACCCAGCGCAGCGGCGCGAAGCTGGATGGCCTCACGCTGCGCCCGGTGGGCGAGCTGTTCCTGGATGCCGCCTCGATCAGCCGCTTCCGCTCCGCCTATCGCGAGCTGTTCGGCGCCGCGGCGGCCGAGGACCCGCTCTATGTCTCGGTCAGCGCCGGGCGGCGCCATCCCGGCATGGAGCACTGGGCCGGCCTTTTCCATGACGGCATGGAAACCCTGCTCGACCATCTGGGCGAAGGCGCCTCCGTCAGCTTCGACCACCAGGCGGACGACGCGCTGGCGGTCCGGATGGAGATGATCGCCGACCATTACGAGGCGCGCCGCGGCGCGACTCGGGAGGGCGAGATGCCCTACCGCCCGGCGCCGCCCGACCGGCTCTATCTCGACCTCGATGCGTGGGAGACGATGCTCGCCGCGCCGCGCGTGATGCGCTTCGTCCCCTTCGCCGCGGGTTCGGACCTGCCGGGCGTGGTGGATGCGGCCGGCCGGCCGGGGCGGCTGTTCACCGATGTGCGGGCCAACGGCCAGAACGTCTTCGCCGCCTATGGCGAGCATGCGAAGGCGATGGCAGCGAAGGGCCACCGGCCGGTGCTCGCCGCCTGGACGAAGGGCTCGCGCGAGCGGCTGGCCAACCTGCTGCGCGAGAACGGCATCGCCTGCGAGCCGGTGGAGGATTATCGCCAGACGCAGGCGCTGGCGAAGGGCGCCGTCGCGCTCGCCGTCATCGGACTCGAACGTGGCTTCGTCGCGCCCGATGTCGTCGTCACCGGCGAACAGGACCTGCTTGGTGAGCGCATCGCCCGCCCGCCGCGCCGCCGCCGCCGCGCCGACCAGTTCATCGCCGACGCCACCGAGATCGCGGAAGGCGACCTCGTGGTGCACCAGGAACACGGCATCGGCCGCTATGACGGCCTCGTAACGATCGACGTCTCGGGTGCCGCGCATGAATGCCTGAAGCTCGTGTACGATGGCGGCGACCGCTTGTTCCTGCCGGTCGAGAACATCGAGATCCTCTCGCGCTTCGGCTCGGACGCCGCCGGCGTCGCGCTCGACAAGCTCGGCGGCGGCGCCTGGCAGGCGCGCAAGGCCAAGGCCAAGCAGCGCATCGCGGACATGGCCGCGGCGCTGATCAAGGTGGCCGCCGAGCGCGCGACGCGCCAGGCGCTCGCCGCGATGCCGCCCGAAGGCGCCTGGGACGAGTTCTGCGCCCGCTTCCCCTTCGCCGAGACCGAGGACCAGCAGCGCGCCATCGCCGAGGTGCTGGAGGACCTTTCGGCCGGCCGCCCGATGGACCGGCTGATCTGCGGCGATGTCGGCTTCGGCAAGACGGAGGTCGCCCTCCGCGCTGCCTTCTGCGTCGCCATGTCGGGTTCGCAGGTGGCGGTGGTGGTGCCGACCACGCTGCTCTCCCGCCAGCACACCCGCACCTTCGCCGCCCGCTTCGAGGGGCTGCCGGTGAAGGTCGCGCAGCTCTCGCGCATGGTGACGCCGAAGGAAGCGAACGAGGTCCGCGCGGGCCTGAAGGACGGCAGCATCAACATCGTCGTCGGCACCCATGCGCTGCTCGCCAAGGGCGTCGAGTTCAACGATCTCGGCCTCGTCATCGTGGACGAGGAGCAGCATTTCGGCGTGGCGCACAAGGAACGGCTCAAGCAGCTCAAGGCCGATGTGCATGTGCTGACCCTGACCGCGACGCCGATCCCGCGCACGCTGCAGCTGGCACTGACCGGCGTGCGGGAGATGAGCGTGATCGCGACGCCGCCGGTGGACCGGCTCGCGGTGCGGACCTTCATCATGCCCTGGGATGGCGTGGTGATCCGCGAGGCGATCCAGCGCGAGCGTTTTCGGGGCGGCCAGGTGTTCTGCGTCGTCCCGAGGCTGGAGGACCTGCCGAAGGTGCGCGAGCGGCTGGCCGAGATCGTCCCCGAGGCCCGCGTGACGGAAGCGCATGGCCGCCTCTCGCCGACCGAGCTCGAACGGGTGATGACCGAGTTCGGCGACCAGAAGCACGACATCCTGCTCTCGACCAACATCGTCGAGAGCGGGCTCGACATGCCGGCGGTGAACACGCTGCTGATCCACCGCGCGGACATGTTCGGCCTCGCTCAGCTCTACCAGCTCCGCGGCCGCGTCGGGCGCGGCAAGCAGCGGGGCTATGCCTACCTCACCTGGCCGCAGACGTATCGCCTGTCCGCGGCGGCCGAGAAGCGGCTCGAGGTGATGCAGACCCTCGACAACCTCGGCGCCGGCTTCACGCTCGCCAGCCACGACCTCGACATCCGCGGCGCCGGCAACCTGCTCGGCGACGAGCAGAGCGGCCATATCCGCGAGGTGGGCATCGAGCTCTACCAGCAGATGCTGGAGGAAGCCGTCAACGAGATGAAGCATGGCGGCGGCAAGGTCGAGGACCGGGAGTGGACGCCGCAGATCAATCTCGGCCTGCCGGTGATGCTGCCCGAGGCCTATGTGCGCGACCTGCCGGTGCGCCTCGGCCTCTATCGCCGCATCGGCGCGTTGCAGGACGAGGCGGAGATCGAGGCGATGGCAGCCGAGCTCGCCGACCGCTTCGGCCCGCTGCCGGCGGAGGCCGACACGCTGCTCAAGGTGGTGTTCCTCAAGTCGCTCTGCCGCGCCGCCGGCGTCGAGAAGCTGGATGTCGGCCCCAAGGGCATCGTGCTCGGCTTCCGCGGCAACCGCTTCGCCAATCCGGGCGGGCTGGTGCAATGGGTGGCGGGCCAAGGCGGTGCCGTGAAGCTCCGCCCCGACCACAAGCTCGCCCTCGCGCAGGAGATGCCCTACGAGGCGCGCATCCGCGAGGCCCGCCGCCTCTTGGAGGCGCTGGCGAAGGTCGCCGCCGGCGAGGTGCCGCCCGCGCCCAAGGCCCCGCCCGCGCCGAAGCCGCAACCCGTCGCCGCGGCGAAGAAAAGCGTCTTCCGCCCGACCATCCTGCCGAGCCCGAAAGGCGCAAGCACGAAGCCGATCCCGCTGCCGGGGCGGTGGAAGCGGTAGCTCTCCGCCCAGCATTGCTCTCCCTCCCCCGCAATGCGGGGGAGGGCCGGGGTGGGGGTGCGGAGAATCAGCGCGACCGCTATCCCTCGAACCCCGGAGCCGCCCTCACGCCGCCGGAACAGTCCAGGTGACGCTCCGCAGCAGATCAGCCGTCCGGAACATCCGCTCCGCGAGCAAGGCCGTGTCAGCCTCGACCCTGTCGCTCCGCATCAGGTCCCAATTGCCGGCGGCGATGCCCAGAAGGTTCTCGTAGGACCAGGGGACCGGAGAACGCCTGCCGACGGAAGCCGCCGGCGGACTGATCCCCCAGCGCACGGCCTTGGATCGCCCGCCAAGATCGAGCCAGAACTCCAGGGGCAGCGGATCGGCGGGAATGGCGAGCCGATACTCGCCGCCGCCGAGGCTCGAGGGCGCGGCGCCGAAATGCTGCTTGAGCAAGGGGAAGAGCAACGGCCTGATGGCAGCCGCCTTGGCTCGTGTGGCGGAGCCGATCGCCTCGAACTCGGCGGTGAGCAGCGCCCGAACCTTCGGATCCTCCGCGCGATCCAACAATATGGGCAAGGACATGCGCAGGACATCAACTGGCTGCGTGTCGAAGGACAGTTGCCGTTCCATCGCATTGGTCGCGTGGAAGAAGGCCATCCGGTCATCGAGGCTGGTCTCTCCGGCCGCGAGGCGAAGGGCGAAAGGCAGTTTCCACGGCGTCGCGGGATCGGCCAGCACATCGCAGGCGCGCCGGACCTGGCCTGACGGCGTCTGGCGCAGACCGCGCAAGCCGTCTGCGAAATGCGCACGCCACTCTGCTTCGATCCGGGCGTACAGTGCCGGGTTGGCGACGGTCAGCTGCATGGCGCAATCTATCGCGATGCCGTCGGCAAATCAGCAACGGCGATGGCAGCTGCGCTGATCCTCGCACCCCCCCAGCCGTCCCCCGCGTTGCGGGGGAGGGAGACAGAGGGCTGGTGAGGTCGCGGTCGCTACACCGGCACCAGCAGCCCCCAGTCGCGCGCGTTGTCCGCCCAGAGCCCCGCATCCTCGAACCGGTGCAGCCCCGCGCCAAGGCGGTCGTAGGCGCTGTAGGTCTTGTGGTGATTCACGCTGATCTCCGCCTCGGCCAGCAGCACGTTCAGCACGTTGATGTGGCCCAGCCGGTCCAGGTGGTGCGCGCCGCCATTGGCGCCCTGGTTCGAGAACACCTCGATGCAGGTATCGTCCGCCAGCCCGTCGCCGTCGCAATCCTTGTGGTGGACATGGACATGGACGGTGTGGCCGGCGATCTCGATGCGGTCGCCCTGGGCGCGGCTGAAATCCATGATCCAGTCGGTGCCGATGCCGTCCACCCAGTGGTCGTGGTAGCCGTCGTTCTCGCCGGCGACGCCACCCCAGTTGATCCAGCCGCTGGCATCGGCATGCGCCTCGGCGACCTCCTCCAGCGCATTGATCACGAATTCGAAGCGGAACAGGTCGCGCCCCGCGCCGCCATACAGCGTGTCGGCGCTCGCGAAGCTGTCGCTCGTCATGCGCGGATCATCGGGCGCCTGCCAGATCGGCGGCTCGCCGGCATCGGATCGGCTGATCAGCGTGTCGTTGCCGCGCCCGCCATAGAGCCGGTCGGCGCCGAAGCCGCCGGCGAGGACATCGTTGCCGTCGCCGCCTTCCAGCGTGTCGTTGCCGTCGCCGCCCCAAAGCGCGTCGTTGCCGGTATTGCCGCGCAGCATGTCGCCGCCCGCGCCGCCGACGACGCTGTCGTCGTTGCGCCCGCCATCCAGGCTGTCGCCGCCGACACCGCCGAAGAGCTGGTCGTCGCCCATGCCGCCGAACAGCGTGTCGCGCCCGAGCCCGCCGGCCAGCTTGTCGCGATCCGCGCCGCCATCGAGCGAATCATCGCCCGCGCCGCCGAGCAGCAGGTCGTCGTCGTTGCCGCCCATCAGCAGGTCGTTGCCGGCGCCGCCCTCGGCGATGTCGTCGCCGTCATTGCCGCGGAGCGTATCGGCGCCCTCGGCGCCGAACAGGCTGTCGTCCAGCGCGCCGCCGGCCAGGAAATCCGCCGCCGCCCCGCCCTGGCGCAGCACGCCGGGCAGGTCGTTGAAGAAGGACCAGTCGCGGTTGTCGTTCTCGAGCCGCCCGGCATCCTCGAAGCGGTGCGGCCCCTGGCCGGGGCCGTCATAGGCGCCGTAGGTCCGGTGATGGTCCACGAGGATCATGTCGCGCGTCAGGATCGCGTTCAGCACATGGATGTGGCCGAGATAGTCCAGGTGATGCGCGCCGCCATTGGCACCCTGGTCGGAGAACACCTCGATGCAGGTGTCGTCGGCCTGCCCGTCGCCGTCGCAATCCTCGTAGTGGACATGGATGTGCACGGTGTGGCCGACGATCTGGATGCGGTCGCCCTCGGCCCAGTTGAAGTCGGTGATGACATCGGTGCCGATGCCGTCCACCCAATGGTCGTGGTAGCCGTCGTTCTCGCCCGTGATGGCCTGCCAGTTGATCCAGCCGCTGGCGCTGGTGTGCGCCTCGACGATGTCGTCGGGCGCGTTCACCACGAGTTCCCAGCGGAAGGTGTCGGCGCCGGCGCCGCCGCTGATGGTGTCGTTGCCGGCCAGCGTGTCGTTCAGGATGCGCGGGAAGCCCGGGGCCTGCGCGATCGCCGGCTCGCCGGTGTCGGAGCGGAGCAGGATGCGGTCATTGCCGAGCCCGCCCGAGATGCGGTCCGCGCCGAAGCCGCCGGCGAGGAAGTCGTTGCCCTCCCCGCCATCGAGCGAATCATGGCCGAGCCCGCCCCAGAGCGAATCATTGCCCGAAAAGCCGATGAGCGTGTCCGCGCCGTAGTTCCCCGCGATCCGGTCGTCGTTGCGGCCGCCATCGAGCAGATCGTTGTCGGACCCGCCGAGCAGCGTGTCGTCGCCGACGCCACCGAGCAGCGTGTCGGCGCCGGCATCGCCATGCAGCCGGTCGCCATCGCCGCCGCCATCGAGGCGGTCATGGCCATTGCCGGCGAGCAGCAGGTCCCGGCCGTTCCCGCCGAGGAGCGTATCCGCCCCGTCGCCGCCGGCCGCCGTGTCCTCCCCGTCGCCACCGGCAAAACGGTCGTCGCCGGCCTGGAGCAGGACGAACTCGCCATGCTCGCCGCCCTGGACCGTATCGGCGCCGAGGCCGGCCTGGAGCTGCATCTCGAAGAAGCGGAAGCGCATGGCGTGGATTTTCCGGTCGGCTGGCGTGGTGACGCGCCAGCAACGTTACCGGAGGATACAGAAGCATGCACGCGTCGGTTGCGTGACGTGCACAAAATTCTACCTTGTCGGCGGTGTCAGGAATGCCGCGCGCCGCGCGCTCAGCCCTCGACGAGGGCGACGTCGAGCAGCCGGTCGAGCACCTCCGGCTCCTGCGCGCCGGCGATGGCGTGGCGGCCCTGCACGACGAAGCAGGGCACGCCGTTGATGCCGAGCCGGTGCGCGCGGAGGTTGTCGGCATGCACCGCCTCGGTCTCCTGCGCGCTGGCGAGCGCGCGGCGGGTCGCGGCGACGTCGAGGCCGATCGCCCCGCCGATCAGCGCCAGCACGCCCTGGTCGCCGATGTCGAGCCCTTCGCAGAAATGCGCCTCGAACAGCGCGAGCACCGCCCGGTCCGCGAGCCCCACCCGGTCCGCGAGCCGCACCAGGCGGTGCGCGTCGAGCGAGGGGGGGATGCGGCGGATGCGATCGAAGGCGAATCGGATGCCTTCGGCGCGGCCGAGCTCGGCGATGGTGGCGTGCAGGCGCCTGGCGCGATCCTCGCCGCCGAACTTGCGGAGCACGTAGTCCTGCCGCGCGACGCCGCCGGGCGCGATGTCCGGGTTGAGCAGAAAGGGCCGCCAGACGAGATCCGCCGCGAGATCCGGCCGCTGGCGGAGCGTGCGGCGGAGCCGCTCGGCCCCGAGGAAGCACCAGGGGCAGACCAGGTCGAAGACGACTTCGATCTGCAGGCGGGCGCGGGGCGGGGCGAGGACGTTCACCGTCGGAGGTTAGCAGGCCGCGCGCCCCAGGGCGACGGCTCAGGCCGCCTCCGCCCGCATCGCGGCATCCTGCATCAGCCCGGCCAGCAGGCCATAGGCGGCGGCCCAGGCATCGTGCACCACCGGGGTGAAGAACGGCCCGAGGCCCTCGGCCAGCGTCTCGAGCAGCGCCTGGCCGACCGTGTCGTAGTGCCGCGCCTCGACGCCGTAGCCCGCATGGCGGCGGCCGAGCGCGGCGACCGCGGGGACGAGCATGTCCGGCCGGCGGAGATGGGCCACGACGAAGCCGATCGCCGCCATCAGCTTGCGCTGCTGCGCGGCCATGTCGGCGCCGGCGAACATCGGGCGGAGCGTGGGGTCGAGCGCGAAAAGGCGCTCATAGAAGATTGCCGCGGCGGGCTCGGCGATGGGGGCGAGGTGGCGGAAGCTGTCCTCGACGAGGGCGGTCTGGGCGGGGGTCATGGCGGCCTTCCTGTGCTGCCGCCAGGATGGCCGCGGGGCATGTCGCGGCGATGTCGCCGCGCGGCCCGGGGTGTTTCCGATATTGCGCCGGAGCGTGGCTACCAGCGCGGCATCGGGTCGTAGGGATAGACCGCGGCCGCCGTGTCGCGGGAGCCTGGCAGCGCCACGCTGACACCGATGGCCACCCCGCCGAGGAGCAGGATGCTCATGATCAGAAGGCGCCAGGGCGGGCGAATCCGGGACATGAGCGCAACATAATGCCGCCGGCCCGGCACGTCCATGCGCGGTTGTGTGAGTTGTATTGCCGCAACCTTACCGCGAGTGCGGTCGGCGGCCGGATTCCGGAGGTTATCCACAGCCGACGCATCTTGCTCACGCAAATGTAAGGTCGCGAAAACAGGCGGTTGCAGACCGTCGTTGAAACCGAACCGGGTCAGGTCGCGGCGCGGCCCGGCGGCGCGAAGGCGGCGCGGGCGCGCAGCGCCGCCGCGCGGATCACGCAGCCCTCCGCATGGTCGTTCACCAGCCCCATCGCCTGGAGGAAGGCATGGACGGTGGTGGGCCCGACGAAGACCCAGCCCCGCCGCTTCAGGTCGCGCGCAAGCGCGACGGAGGCCGCCGAGGTGGCGGCGCCGTGTGGCGGCCCGGTGCCGGGCGCGGGCTCGTGGCGCCAGACATGGGCGGCGAGCGAGCCTTCGGCGGTGACCAGCTCTCCGAACCGCCGCGCGTTGTTGATCACCGACTCGATCTTGCCGCGGTGGCGGACGATCCCCGGGTCCGTCAGCAGGCGCTCGACATCGCGCGCGGTGAAGCGCGCGATTCGTTCAGGATCAAAGCCCTCGAAGGCGCGGCGGAAGTTCTCGCGCTTGTTGAGGATGGTCCGCCAGCTCAGCCCGGACTGGAACGCCTCGAGCGAGAGCTTTTCGAACAGCCGCCGGTCATCCGCCACGGGGAAGCCCCATTCCGTGTCGTGATAGGGCAGGAACTCCGGCGCGCCGGCGCACCAGCGGCAGCGCGGCCGGCCATCCGGCGCGTGGAACAGGTCGGTCATGGCGGCACGATACGGCGCGCCGGGCGCCGGGCAAGCGCGCCCGTCACCGCGCTGCCACCTCGAGCGCGAGCTTGGCGCGGATCGCTCGCGCGAAGGCGTCGGGCGCGGCCGCGATGACGAAGCCGCCCGCCGGGCCGGTGACATGGGCGCGGTACCACGCGGCGAGGTCGGGCTCGAGCGGCGTCACGATCGGCAGCGCGTTGATCTCGATGCCGGCGGCCACGGCTTCGGCGACGGCGGACTCCACCTCCGCGACCGGTCCCGCATTGTGCGGCCCGTCGCCGGAGAGATCGAGCACGCGCCGCTCGCAGGCCTGGCCGAGCAGGGCGGCCGTGGCCGCACGGATCGCGCCGGCCACGTCCGTCGCGCCCGCTTCCGGCCGGGGCGCGGCGGCGAGCCGGTCGGCGGTGGCGCGCGGATCGGCCGAGAACCCCACCACCGCATGCTGCCCGCCGCCCCACATCATCACCCCGCTGCGCAGCCCGTCTTCCGCCGCGCGGAGCACCGGCGGGCTGCGCAGCGCCTCGGCGGTGGCGTCGCGCTGGAGTTCGAAATGCGCCGCGCTGACCGAGCCCGAGACATCGAGCGCGAGCAGCAGCGCCACCGCGTGTTGACCGACACAACGTTCCGGAAATCCGGGACTTGGCGGGATGGGCGGGGACGTCGCGGGATGGAATGGCGGTTTCCCGCGGGGTTGCGGCTGATCGGCGGGTATCTGCAGGCGGGTCGCTCCGATTCTGGAAATGCGGGCGGAGAGGGCCCTTCCGCCACATGGTTCCGGAAATCGCGCGCCGCCCGCGAGCGGTTCTGAAGCCGGCTCTCAGGCGCTCTTAATCGGCTCTCAACGCGGGGGCTCGCGGCGTTTCAGGCGCTCCGCCTCCTCCGTCATGTCGTCGTAAAGCAGCAGGGTCAGGCCCATGAGGATCTTCGGGTCCACGCGCTGGCCTGGCGGCGCGACGAGCGAGTTCATCGCCTTCTCATAGGCCGCGCCGAGGCGGTCGCGGTTGGCCTGCCAGGCGAGGCCGATGCCGCGCTGTTCCTCCCGCGGAGCCTCGGAAAGACCTGGCGTTGCGGCCGATTCGCCGAGGCCGCCGCCGACCTGCATTAGCCCCTCGCCCGGCCGCATCGGGCCCTGGCCGGTGGCCAGCCATTCGAGGCGGACGCCGGTGGCCGCGGCGAGCTTCAGGAGCCCGCCGACCTTCATCTCCACCCCGCGCAGATAGCTGTTCAGCGTGCTGAGAGGCACCCCGGCGCGCTGCGCGACCAGGTTGTTCCCGCCGGCCTCCCGGACCGCCGCCTTCAGCCGCGCGGCGAGCTCGTGGCTTCCAGGTTCGGCGCCCGAACTTGGAAATGCGCCGACATCATCTTCCTGCTCTTCCATGTTCAGGAATATCCATTCTTCATCAACAACTTACGCGCCATTCAGGCAGAAAGGACCGCTTCCTGAACTTGGAAGTGCAGGAACCGGTTGATTGCGCGTGCGGGTTCGTGCATGTTCGCTCAAGAACATGAACCACCCCACACGGCCCGGTCTGACCCGGCCCGCCCGGAGCGACGATGGAGCGCAAGCCCCAGACGGACTGGCACCCCGAGGACATCAAGGCGGCCGTGCGCAAGTCCGGCACCAGCCTGGCCGCGCTCTCCCTCGCCGCGGGGCTCAGCGAGAGCGCGGCGAGCCGCGCCCTGATCACCCCCTGGCCGCGGGTCCAGGCGCTGATCGCCCGGCACCTCGGCCTCCGGCCCCAGGACATCTGGCCCAGCCGCTACGACGCCCGCGGGCGGCCCCTTCCGGGACTCCGCTCCACCGACAAGGCGAAGCGTAGCCCGGGCCGCCCCCCCTCGCACCGTCAGAACCGGGAGGCCGCATGAACACTTCGCCACGCCAGGTCCATCGCATCGGGCTCGACCTGATCGATGTGGGGGAGCGGCTCCGCCCGGTGGACCCGGACTATGTCGCGCTGCTGGCCGCCAGCCTCGCGGAGCGCGGGCTCGACACGCCGATCGTCGTCTCGGCCGGCGGGCCGGACGGCAACCACCAGCTGATCGCCGGCGCGCATCGCCTGGCCGCCGCGCGGAGCCTCGGCTGGGCCGAGATCGAGGCGCTGGTCAGCGACGCGGACGAGCTGCAGGCGCAGCTGCAGGAGATCGACGAGAACCTGATCCGGCGGGAGCTTTCGGCGCTCGATCGCGCCGTGTTCCTCGCCCGCCGCAAGGAGATCTACGAGGCGCTGAACCCCCAAACGACCCGGGGGAAATACGACCGGAAGGCAAAAGCGAAGACCTCTTCGGTTATGCCTGCCTCCTTCGCGAAGGCTACCGCGGCGAAGCTCGGGCTGTCGGACCGCTCGATCCAGATCGCCGTCCGCCGCGCCGCCCTGCCGCCCGATCTCCGCGACGCGATCGCCACCCACCCCGTCGCCGACAGCGGCAGCGAGCTCGACAAGCTGCTCGCCCAACCCGAGCCGCGCCGGCGCGCGATCGTCGCCGCCCTGACCCGCGCCGAGAAGCCGGCGCGCAACGTCTCCGCCGCGCTGCGCGAGCTGGTCGGGCCGGATGCGACCTCCCGCGCGGCCGAGACCCAGGCGCAGCTCAACGCCCTGCTCGGCGCCTGGCGCAAGGCCGGCACCGCGGCGCGCGGCCAGTTCCTCGACTTCCTCGCCTCCGAGCGCGCGATCCCCGAGCGCCCGGCCAAGCCCGCCACCACGAAGAAGGGACCGCGCGCATGACGCCCGAACGCGACACGATCACGCACGCCACCTGGGTGGCCACCGCCGTCAACGGCCGCCGCTACGACGTGGCCTTCGAGGCCGGCGCGCCGCGCGCCGTGCGCCGCGTGCTGGACGATGGCGAGCCCCCCGCCTGGTGGAAGCTGGCGACCCTTGACCCGACGAGCGAATACGCCGAGGCCGCGCGCCAGGCGGAGGCCTTCGTCGCCGAGTTCCGGGGCCTCGGCGCATGAGCCGCGGCGTGATCGAGGCCGCGAAGCTCGTCCTCGGCTCCATCCTCGTCGCCGGCTACGCCTTCGGCTTCATCTGGGCCTTCGCCATCCTCGGCTACGCGCTGGGCGTGGAGTGATGGCGGCCGCGCAGCCCGACCTGCTTAGCTGGACGCCGCCGCAGGCCGAGCTGGCCTTCGATGCGCGCGACATCCGCGGCGCGACCGTCGCCGCCCGCGTCGCGCGCGCCGTGTCCGTCGCGCTCCGCGAATGCGGCAAGGCGCGCAACCAGGTCGCGCGCGAGATGGGCGCCTTCCTGGGCGAGGAGGTCTCGCCCGCGATGCTGGACGCCTACGCCTCCGTCGCGCGGGACGGCCACCGGATCAGCCTGCCGCGGTTCCTGGCGCTGCTGCACGCCACCGGCGATCGCCGGCTGCTGCAGCTGCTGGCGGACGCGATGGGATGGGCGGTGGTCGAGAAGCGGCACCTGCCGCTGATCGAGGTCGCGCTGATCCGCGAACAGGAAGACCGCCTCCGCCGCCAGCGCGAGGCCCTGATGCACCGCGCGAGGTCCGCATGAAGGAGTGGTTCAGCGCCGCCGAGCTCGCGGAGCTCGCGCTGCCGAGCCTGCCGACGACCCGCCGCGGCATCCTGCTGGCCGCGGAGGCGCAGGGCTGGCGATCCCGCCCACGCCAGGGCCGCGGCGGCGGTCTCGAGTTCCACATCGCCAGCCTGCCGATGGCCGCGCGCGCGAAGCTCAGCCTGGCCGCCGCCCCGGCCGCCCCCGCCAAGGCCACGCGCGAGCAGCTCACCCATGACGAGGCCTGGGCCCGCTTCGAGCGCGCGCCGGAGAAGCACCGCGCGGAGGCGCGCGACCGGCTCGCCGCGCTCGATGCCGTCGCCACCCTGATCGCGCACGGCACGCCGAAGACCTCGGCGATGCAGATGGTCGCGAGCCAGCGCCAGGTCCGCCTCTCCACGCTCTATGGATGGGAGGCGCTGGTGAAGGGCATCCCCGCCGAGCACCGTCTGCCGCGCCTCGCCCCGCGGTGGACGGGCACGGCGGGGCCGCGCGTGGATTGCAGCCCGGAAGCCTGGGACTGGCTGCGCGCCGCCTTCCTCCGCCCGGAGAAGCCCACCTTCTCCGACTGCTACCGCCAGCTCCGCGCCGTCGCCGCGGCGCAGGGCTGGACGGTGCCGGCCGAGCGCACGCTGCACCGGCGCATGATGGCGCTGCCCGAGACCACCCGCGTCTTCCTGCGCGAGGGCGCCGAGGCGCTGAAGCGCATGCTGCCCGCGCAGACCCGCGACCACAGCGTCTTCCATGCGCTGCAGGCGGTGAACCTCGACGATCACCGGATGGACGTCTTCGTCCGCTGGCCCGATGGCACGATCGCCCGGCCGCACCTGCAGGCGGTGCAGGACATCTACTCCGGCATGATCCTCGCCTGGCGGATCGACCGCAGCGAGAACACGCAGACCATCCGCCTCGCGATCGGCGACGTGATCGAGACCTGGGGCATCCCCGAGCGCTTCTGGTTCGACAACACCCGCGCCGCGGCGAACAAGGCCATCACCGGCGGCGCCGCCAGCCGCTTCCGCTTCAAGGTGAAGGATGAGGACCCGGCCGGCCTGATCGCGATGATCGGCGCGGAGGTGCATTTCTCCACGCCCTATCACGGCCAGGCCAAGCCGATCGAGCGAGCCTTCCGCGATGCCGCGCAGGACTGGGCGAAGGATCTCCGCTTCGCCGGCGCCTACACCGGCAACAGCCCGACGGCGAAGCCCGCGAACTACGGCAAGGCGGCCGTCGCGCTCGACACCTTCCGCGAGGTGATCGCCGAGCGGGTGGAGGAGCACAACGCCCGCCCCGGCCGCCGCAGCCCGGTCGCCGCCGGGCGCAGCTTCCGCGCCGTCTTCGAGGAGAGCTACGAGGCCGCCCGCGCCGCGCGCCTGATCCGCAGCGCGAGCCCGATGCAGCGCCGGCTGTTCCTGCTCCAAGCCGAGACGCTGACGATCCGCGGCGCGCCGCCCGAGCTGCACTTCCTCGGCAACCGCTACTTCGCCGAGTGGATGCTGCAGATGGCCGGCGCGCGCGTCGTCGCCCGCTTCGACGCGGACGCGCTGCACGACGACCTGCATGTCTACACCACCGATGGCCGGTATCTCGGCGCCGCCGCCTGCCTCCATCCTGCCGGCTTCGCCGATACCGCCGCGGCGCGCGAGCACGCGCGCAAGACGAAGGCGCTGCTCCGCGCCGCGCGCGACCTGGCCGCGCTCGATCGTGGCATGTCGCTCGACGAGGCGGCGGCGCTGCTCCCGCGCATCGAGAAGGCCGAGGGCCCGGCCCCGCAGAAGGTCGTCCGCCCGATCTTCGGCACCGCCGGCAATGCCGCGCTGCGCGCGCGCGCGGAGCCCGATGAGAGCGCGCTCGATGCCGCGCAGGAAGCCCGCGACCGGCGGCTGGTGGAGGCGCTGCGCCTCACCCCGCCCTCGCTTCGCCTCGTGCCGGACGACTGAGCCCGGCCGTGCCCCCGACTGATCCCCCAGCCGCAGGAGCCCACATGCCCACTGACCCGAAGATCATCATGACGCCCGAGGAGGTCGAGCAGGTCCGCGCCGAGATCCGCGCGATCATCCAGGCCGATGGCCTCACTGCCGCGCAGGTCGCGCGCGAGGCCGGCATCGCCTACGGCACCTTCTCGTCCTGGCTCGGCGGCACCTATTCCGGCCGCAACGACCTGCAGGCGGCGACGGCGCGAAAGTGGATCACGACCCGGGAGGCGAAGGCCGCGACCCAGGCGATGGCGCCGGCCGCGCCGCGCTTCGTCGCCACACCCTCGGCCGAGCTCTTCATGGCGATGTTCGCGCGCGCGCAGCACCTGCCCGACTTCGCCGTCCTGGTCGGCGCGCCGGGCACCGGCAAGTCCTCCGCCGCCTGCCAGTACACCCGCAGCACGCCGAACGTCTTCAAGTGCGTCGCCAACCCCATGCTGGGCAGCCCGCGCGCGATCCTGGACGAGATCGGCCGGCTCACCGGCACCGGCGGCGCCGGCGGGCTTTCGCCGCACGGCCTGCAGCGCGCGATCGTGACGAAGCTGCGCGGCATCGGCGCGCTGATCATGGTGGACGAGGCGCAGTTCCTCCGCTCCGACGCGCTCGACCAGCTGCGCACCATCCATGATGAGGCGGAGGTCGGCCTCGTGCTGATCGGCAACGCCTCGATCTTCGGCCGGCTCGAAGGCGGCGCGCGATCGGCCGAGTTCGCGCAGCTCTTCTCCCGCGTCGGGCTGCGCCATGTGCGCAAGGCGGCGGTGCGCGGCGATGTCGAGGCGCTGCTCGATGCCTGGGGCGTGCAGGAGGACGGCCCGCGCAAGCTGCTGCACGCCATCGCCCGCAAGCCCGGCGCGCTGCGCGGCATGACCAAGACGCTGAAGCTCGCGCACCTCCTCGCCGCGCAGGCGCGCGAGAGCCTGGGCGAGAGCCACATCCGCGAGGCCTTCGAGATGATCAGCGCGACCGACGCCAAGGACGCGGCGTGATGCGCCCGACCCTCGCCGCCCAGATCGCCGATCTCCGCGCGCGGATCGTCGTGCTCGAAGGCCGCGCGCCGCCGCCGCTGACCCTGCCGCCGGGCGAGGGGCTCGGCCGGATCATCACCGCCTGCGCCGCCGAGTTCGGCCAGCCGATCGAGGAGGTGCTCGGCGAGGGCCGCCGCGCCGAGGCGATCGAGGCGCGGCATGCCGCGATGGCGCTCGGCCGCCGGCTGCTCGGCTACTCGCTGCCGCGCATCGGCCGCGTGATGCGGCGCGACCACACGACGGTGCTCTCGGCGATCCGCGGCGTGGAGCGCCGCGCCGCCGAGGACCCGGAGTACGCGGCGCGGCTGGATGCGCTGGCCGCGCGGATCAGGCAGCAGATGGAGGAGCGGGCGTGACCAAGACCATCAAGGGCGCGCGGCTCAAGCGCGCCGCCGAGACCGCGCCGGTCCCGCGCGACATGGCGGAGGCGGCCGAGGCCGTCGCGCGGATCGGCGCGATCGAGCGCGACATCACCGTCGCCACCGCCGCGCTGGCCGAGCAGCTGGCCGCGCTGAAGCAGGCGGCCGAGGCCGCCGCCGCGCCGCTGAAGGCGGAAATGGAACTGCTCGCCCGCGGCGTGCAGGTCTGGGCGGAGGCGCATCGCGAGGCGCTGACCGGCGGCGGCCGGACCAAGACCGTGAAGCTCGCGACCGGCGAGATCGCCTGGCGCGAGCGCCCGCCGAGCGTGCGGCTGCGCGACGTGGACGCGGTGCTGGAGACGCTGCGCGCGATGCAGCTCGGCCGCTTCATCCGCGAGAAGGCCGAGGTGGACCGCGAGGCGATGCTGCGGGAGCCCGCGCTCGCCGCGACCGTGCCCGGCGTGACGATCGGCGGCGCCGGCGAGGAGTTCGTGGTGAAGCCCACGCAGGCGCAGCTGGACGGGAGGGTCGAATGAGCTGGAAAGCGATCGAGCCCGCCGCGCGGGCGCAGTACTCGAGACGGCCGGATGCGGCGGTCTCGGTCACCACCTCGAAGGGCGATGGGCGGCTGTCGCCGCGCGTGACGTTCAACCTCCGTCTGCCGCTGCTCACCCGGCTGCCCTGGCTGCACGCCGACGCGGAGGTGCTGGTCGAGCTCGGCGAGGGCGATCACGCGGGCCAGATGCGGATTTCGGATGGTGGGCCGCACCGGCTGTTCAACCTCTCGCGCTGCAAGCCCGCCGGCTCGCTGGTTTCGCTCCGGCTGCCGGTGTGGGGCGCGATGGATGTGCGGGCCCGCGCGCCGGCCGCCGTGCCGCACGAGATCGCCGGCCTCTGCCTGATCCTGCGGCTGCCCGCCTGGGCGAACCCGCCCCGCCAGCCCACCAGCCCGGAGCGCGGGCGCGAGCTGGCCGCGGCCGCGGCGGCCGAGGCGCGGCGGAGGGCCGGGGCATGAGCAAGACCGCAGAGGCGCTGCTCGCCGCGCTCGGCCTGACCGGCGACATGCCGGTCTCCGCGTGGCCTGAAGCGGGTTGGCCGGAGGAGGACGAGGAGTTCGACAGCATGGAAGATTGGGTCGTCGGCGTCGCGAAGTACGACTGGGACGGCCCGTATTTCCAGGTCAGGCGCGGCAGCACGCCGGGCATGTGGAAAGAGATTGCGACGGTTACCGGGCAGGAAGTCGCGGAAGCCCTCGCGGCGCACCTGAACGCGCTGCTGGGCCGCGCGCCATGACCGCCCTCGCCCTCCGCACCGCGCGCCGCGCGCCGGCCCGCTTCGGGATGGGCGTGGATCTCGTCGCGCTCACCGATGTGCTGATCGAGCTCGAACACGGCGCCGCCGCCGACCGCTTTCTCGACGCCACGATCTACCAGGCGCTGGGGTGGGAGGTGGAGTGCGCGCGCATCACCCGCCGCCGCGTCTCCTGGCAGGTGCGCAGCCCCTGGTCGCGCGACTGGCAGGCGATGCCCTCGCCCACCGGCGACCTGGCCGACGCGAAGCGGCTGGTGCCGCACCGCTGGGACTGGCGCGTCGGCCGCCGCGCCGGCCTGCCGCACGGCTTCGTCTCGGAGGGCACCGTGCGCGAAGGCCACGACCTGCCGATCTTCTTCGAGGCATCCCGCCTGACCGAGGAGCGCAGCCTTTCGACCGCCGCGCTCTTCGCGCACCGCCACATCGCGATGGAGGCCGAAGGCCATGCGTAGGCGCGGCAAGACCTCCCCGATCGTCGCGCCGCCGCGACGGGGCGCGCCGCTGCTCAGCGCCGCGCGGATCGCCCCCGACACCGACAGCATGCGCCGCAAGCTGCAGGTCGCGCGCAAGCAGATGGCGCTCACCGACGAGCAGTATCGCGACATCCTGGAGCGCGTGACCGGCCGGACGAGCTCGCGCGAGCTCGACGCACGGCAGCTCGATGCCGTGCTGGCCGATCTCCGCCGGCTCGGCTGGAAGGCCAAGCCCGGCCGCAAACGCGCGCCCAGCGCGAAGCCGCAGGTGCGGATGATCTACGCGGTCTGGGCGGACCTGGCGCCCTTCGTCGCGCGCCACGACGAGGACGCGCTCCGCGCCTTCGTCCGCCGCCAGACGAAGACGCCGGCGACGCCGGCGGGCGTGGACGCGCCGGAGTTCCTGGACGCCGCCCAGGCGAACCGCGTGCTGGAGGGGCTGAAGGCCTGGCTGGCGCGGGAGAAGGCGAAGCTGAAGCTGGAGGAGAGGGCATGATCGGCGAAAAGGAACGCATGAAGCAGCTGGTGGCAGCGATGCAGGAGCACATCGCGCCGCTGCTGGCCGGCGAGCTGCTCGTCGAGGGGATCGAGGCGCTCTACCTCGCCACTGTCGGCGTCGACGACATCCATGATCGGGCGGCGCGCGCCGACCTCCTGCGCGCCGCCGCCGGCGACATCGCGACGCGGCTGGACGGCTACGGCGAGGACGACGCATGAGCCGCATCGGACCGCCGGTGATCGCGGCGATGAACGCGCAGGCGACGGATCGCGCCGCCTTCGCCCGCCTCGGGCCGCGCGCGCGGGATGCGCTGCGCCGCGCGCAGACGAACGCCCTGCTTGCCGGCCGCTCCGGCCCGCAGAGCGCGGCGCAGCAGCAGATGCATTTCGAGTATGCCCTGAACCTCATCGAGACCGCGATGATCGTGGACGCCGCCGAGGCCGAGGCGCGGAGCCAGGGCGATGTCTGACCCGCAGCCCGACCTCTTCGCGTCGCCCGAGGATGCGATCCCGCCCGGCACGATCGAGGGCCCGCCCGGCTGGGCCGAGGGCTTCGGCGCCGGGCTGCGCGTGTGGTGCGGCCCGGTCGCCGGCTGGCGGCCGTTCGGGGAGCTCATTAACCCCGGGCGGACCGTCATCCCGCATCAATTCGGCCGGCTCAGCGCCGGCCTGGTCTTCGACCTCGGCGCGCATGTCGTGCCGCGACCGCGCGCGACCGGGGAGGAATGCTGATGCCGCGCCCGCGCACCATCTCCGCGCCCGACGGCGCCGGCACGCAGCTCGACCAGCTGCATGCCTTGCTGCTGCGGCTCGCCGCGAATCGGGAACCGCTGCCGAGCACCGGCGAGATGGCGAACCTGCTCTGGATCGGTGAGCCGCAGCGCGTGGGGGAGCTGCTGCGCCAGGGCGAGCGCGAGCGGCTCTGGACCGTGATCTACGACCGGTCGCACCTGGGCGAGATCGTCGGCTGGGGAGACGCCTGGCGCCTGCGCCGCGGCACCGCGCAGCGCCTGCCGAAGCGGCGCTGCCTGGCCTGCCGCAAGCCGTTCGAGCCGGAGCACCGCTTCAACTTCCTCTGCTGCGCCGGCCGTGCGAGTGAGGCGGCGTGATGCAGCGCCCGGCGCGGGACTGGCCCTGGCTGCCGCACCTGCTGTTCGACATGGCGCGCGCGTTCGGGCTGGACACGGCGCTGCGGTTCGCCGACCGGCACGGCGGCACGCTGATCTATCTGCCGGTGAAGCCGGCCCCGGGCCACGAGATCGCGCGCGACTTCAGCGTGAAGCTGCTGGCCTGGCTGATCGAGCATCAGGGCGGCGGCCAGCGCGTGCTGGTCCCGATGGGTCCGAAGGAAAGCCAGGCCCAGCGCGAGGCCGCGGTGCGCAGCCTGACGGCGCAGGGGATGCGGAAGAGCCAGATCGCCCGGAAGCTCGGCATCCATGTGCGGACCGTCAGCGCGATCCGCGCGCGGCAGAAGGCGCAGGACGGCGGCGCGCAAATGAGCCTGTTCGGGGGCGAGGGGTGATGTCATGCAATCGACGGATCGGAACGAAGAGCCGCGCGCGCCACTGCATGCCGCGATGCTGGCGATGTGGCAATCCTTCCAGGCCGAGCAGCTTGCGATCAGCGAGGCACGAGCGCTGCTGCGCGATCGAGCACGGGGTGCATCTCGGGAGGCAGCGCGGCGCGGCAGGCGGCGAGTTCCTCCAGCAGATCGCGCGCCGTGACTCCTATGCGCGCCTTCAGCGAATGCAGCGTGACCATGGCGATGAAGACCATCGCAAGCTTCTCCTCGGGGTCCTCGGGGGGCGCGAGGAAGAGGCCGGTGATGTCCATGGCGCCGAGCCTCCCGCGCGGCTGCGCCGCGAGTCGAGTCATTTCGGAAGGGTGGAACATCTTGTGGCACCCTGGGGCGTCGGTGACCGAGTCCCGGAAAGGAGCTTCCCATGACAATCCGCGTAGCCATCACCGTTGCAGCCGCCTGCCTTCTCGCTGGGTGCGCCGCACCCAGCCTGGTCGATGGCGCTGGCCTGGACTTCGGCCGCCGCTATGCGTGGACCAAGGCGAACGCGGACGACGTAGAGCGCCGACGGGCGATTTACATCTGTGCAGCCGCGGAGGAAGAAGACCTGCGTGCGGCCCTGATGGTGCAGTCCGTGCCGTTTCTCGGCCTCGTGGCGCTTCCCGCGACGATCCCGACCGTCCAGACGATCATGGAGCGCCGGGCCCGCTGCATGGAAGCAGGGGGCTGGACGCTGATCGACCTCGTGAGCGGCGCGCCGCAGCAGATCGAACGCGATTCGTGGGGTGATGTCAGGCCGACGCCGCGTGGCCCGGTGCCGGAAGGCGCCCGCTGACGGTCCGAGCGCGGGTCCGCTCGGCTCCGCACAACCCCCTTGACCCGGCGCGGGTGGATGGCGCTACAACAACGGGCCTTCGTGGCGGGCGTCAGAACCCCCGCGAGGCAGTTGTTGCAGGCGCCTCCCCGCGTGACGGGGGTCCCGACCAGCTTCCGGGTGGCGCAGGTGTATGTCCGAAGGTGGCGCGCGAGCGCGGCCCAAAGACCTGCGCGGCTGTTCCTGCAGCAGCTTCTGAACACCCGGGAGGCCTCGGCCCCCACATGCAGGAGACGGGCAAATGCCCAACGACGTGATTCTGCGCTTCGAGAAGCACCGCTTCGACGCGATCCAAAGGGGTGGCGCCTACTGGTTCAGGTCGGACCAGATAGGTCCGGCCTTGGGTGTCACGCCGCGCCATCTGCGGCGGCTGCACGCCAACCATTCTGTGCAGTTCGGATCGGGCGAAACGACGCTCCTGATCCTGCCCACTGCGGGCGGCATGCAAGAGGTCCGCGTGTTCTCGCTGCGCGGGGTGATGAAGCTGGCGATCTACGCGCGGACCGAGGCCGCGCTCCATTTCCACGATTGGCTGTTGGACGTGGCGGACGGCAAGACGCGCCCCACGCTCCCGCGCCAGGGCGCGCTGGCGCTGCCGGCGCCGATGCCGATGGGCACCGAAGCGCGGCGGGTGCTGGACTATCTTCGCCAGGACGCGGCCGATCCGGCCGCCGTGGTGGCGCGGATCGAGGCGCTGCTCGGCGGCACGGCGGACCTGCCGGCGGACCCGACGCTCGACGGCCTGATCTCCGACATGGAGGAGGTGCGGCAGCGCCGGCGCGCCGCGTCGGAAGCCGAGACCGCCTGGCGCCGCCGCGTGCAGATGGCCGGCTACGACCCGGACGCGGTGGAGCGGGAGAACCAGCGCCGCCGGCGGAGGGCCTGAGCCATGAACCGCTCCGATGCCGCCGCCGACGCGGCGTTCCTCGACGCCGTCCGGGAGGATTGGCGCATCGCGCTGACCGCCCGGCTCGGCGATGCCGCCCGGGCGGACGCTCTGTGCGACACGGTGGAGCAGTTCCTGCGCACGGCCGGACAGGCCCATGGGATCGGTGCGCTGGATCTCTGGCGGGCGCTGCTCGACGGGCACGCCACGGCCGCTGCCATCGCCGTCTTCTCGGGCGGGACCGATGGCTGAGGTCAACATCGCCGCGATCCGCGACGCGGTGCAGCAGCTGGAGGCCATCTCCTTCCTGCTGCACAACCTGGTGGACATCGAGCGCCGGGCGGAGAAAGCCGGCGGACTTCGGATCGTCGGCGGCGGCATCGCCGTGAACCTCGACGGCATCGCCCGCAACCTGCTGGACGCGCTGCCGCCGGTGACGACGAGGCCGGGCTAGGCGCAGCCTCGTCGCGCCTCTCAGGCTGGACTGAAGGGGCGCTTCGGCGCCCCTTCGCATGTCCGGCGGCCGGGTGACGCCCCTCACCCTGCCCGGCCCCGCGCGCGCGCGGCACGGTCGCATCCTCTCCGCCGGGCGCCGCCCCGGCAAGATGGAAAAGCGGGCCGCATGCAGATCCTCCTCGACGCCGTCTGGGCGCTGGCCGCATTGGCGGTGACGACCCTCGGCGGCATCCTCCTCCATCGCCTGTCCGAATGGCTGCGCCTGCGTGGCGACGCGGAGGTGCGCGGCTACCTCCTCGCCGCCCTCGACCGCGCGATCGAGTTCGGCCAGGCCGAGGCGAAGCGCCTCGCCGGCACGGGCGAGGTCGCGGCCATCCGCAACAGGGCCGCCGAGATCGCGCGCGGCTACATGCAGGATCGCGTGCCGGATGCGCTGGCACGCTTCGCGATCGACACCGTGGCGCTCGACCAGATGATCCGCGCGCGGCTGCCGAAACCGCCCCCGTTCACGGGGGTGCAGTGATGGCCGACGACGCCGACTGGGCCGCCGACATGGCCGAGCGCGAGCGCGCCGCGCTGCTCGACCGCCACCGCCGCCGCCTGCCGCCGCCCGCACCGCCGCGCGATCCGCAGCCGGCGCGGCTCGACCGCGTGATGGACCGGGAGAGCGACCGGTGATGGCGGACTTCGCCTGGCGCGACCTGGCGCCGATCGCGATCATCGCGACCGCGCTCGCCGGGGTCGCGATGCTGCTGATCCGCGCCTCGATCAGCAAGGATTTCGCCCGCCGCGCCGACGTTGCCGACCTCTCGGGCCGGCTGGAAAAACTGGAGGACGCGGTCCGCGCCTCTCCGAGCCATGCCGACATCCGCTCCATCACCGACCGCGTCGCCTCGGTCGAGACCTCGGTCGGCGTGGCGAACGCGCAGATCTCCGGCGTCAGGGAGGATGTGCGCGGCGTGCAGCACGACCTCCGGCTGCTGCTGACGCACATGATGGCCCGGGAGCCGCAGAAATGAGCCTGCGCGAGATCATGGACGCGGATCGTCGCCTGGTGATCCTCTGCCTGCTGGAGGAGGCGCAGGGCTACAGCCTGAACGAGGCGGTGCTGGAAAAGTCGCTCGCCCATGTCGGCGTTCTGCATGTCGGCCGGGACATCGTCCGGGCGTATCTCGGGTGGCTCGAACAGCACGGGCTCGTGCGGGTCGAGAAACTCAGCCTCGACGGGCCGGGCAAGGAACTCTGGGTCGCGCATGCCACGAAGCTCGGCACCGAGGTGGCGAAGGGCCGCCCCTGGCCGGGCATCGCGCGGCCCTCGGCGCCGGGCTGATCGGCGATGGCCCGGCCCTCCTCCATCTCTCGCCTGCCGCCGGAAATCCGGGAGACGATCGGGCGGCTGCGCGAGCATGGCCGCACGCTCGACGAAATCCTCGACCACCTCCGCACGCTGGAGATCGGCGTCTCGCGCTCGGCCCTCGGGCGCCATGTGAAGGGCATGGAGGCGATGGGGGAGCGCCTCCGCCGGTCCCGCGCGATGGCGGAGGGGCTCGCCCGCCAGCTCGGCGACACGCCCGGCGACAAGATGGCGCGGGTGAATATCGAGCTGCTGCACTCCTTCCTCAACGACGCGCTCGCCGCGGCCGACGATCAGGAGACGGAGGAGGGGCAGGAGGCGGCGGCGCTGATCCGCAGCCCGAAGGGTGCGGCGCTGTTCGCGACCGCGATCGAGCGGCTGACCAAGGCGGCGCGCGCCAATGCCGAGTTCACCGAGCAGCTGGAGAGGCGCGCGGCGGAGAAGGTCGCGATGCGCGCGGCCGACGCGGTGCAACGGGTGGGGGCGGAGATGAAGCTCGACCCGGCGGCGCTGAAGCGCATCCGCGAGGAAGTCTATGGCCTGGTGCCAGCGCAGAAGGAGGGCGGCTGATGGAGCCCGAGGCTGACCAGGCCGAGGCCGAGGCGGGCATGACGCTCGCCGAGCCGGGCGAGACCGGGCTGGCGGGCAGCGCGGCCTACGATGTCGAGGTGCCGGGCAGCAAGCGGCCGGTCCGCGTCGAGGAGGTGGACGCGATCGAGGTGCTGCGCGGCGGCGAGCTGGTTCTCGTCGGCTCCGATGGCGGCTGGCTGGCGGTGTTCGCGAATGGCGAGTGGCGCCGCGCGATCGCGCTCGATCGCGGCGAGGCTGGCCATGCGTGACCGCCTGCGCTGGCCGCGCGCGGCGGCGCGCATCCTGCTGCTGGCGGCGATTTTCTGGGCGGTCGTGGTGATGACCCTGCTGCTCGCCGCCCGCGCCGCGCAGGCCTGCGCCGTGGCGCTGCTGCTGGCGATGGACGTCTCCGGCTCGGTCAGCGCGGCGCATGTGGCGCTCCAGCGCGACGCGACGGCCGAGGCGCTGACCAGCCCGCCGGTGCTCCGCGCCGCCGAGGACGGGCTCCGCATCGGCGTCATCCAGTGGGGCACGGCGCAGCACCTGGTCGTGCCGTTCGGCCGCGATCCGCGCGCGGTGGCCGCGGCGCTGGCCGGCATCGGCCGGGCCGAGGCCGGCTGGACGGACGTGGCCGGCGCGATTCGTGCCGGCGCGGCCGCGCTGCTGGCCGAGGATTGCGAGCGCCGCGTGCTCGATCTCTCGGGCGATGGGCGGCACAGCGCGAGCCCGCCGGCCGACCTCGATGCCGCGGTCGCCGAGGCTGTCGCGGCGGGGATCGAGATCAACGCGCTGCCGATCGTCACGGCCGCGGAGCCGGACATCGCGGAGTGGTTCCGCGACCACGTCACCGGCCCCGCCGGCGGCTTCGTCATCGCCGCCACCCCGGAGGGCTTCGCGCGCGCGATCCGCGCGAAGCTCGCGCTGGAGATCGCCACGGCACCCGACACCAGGAGCGACTGAGCATGGACAACCAGCACCGCAAGATCAGCGGCTATCGCGAGCTGACGGCCGAGGAGATCGGCGCGATGAACCAGCTGAAGGCGAAGGGGGAGGAGCTGCGGGAGCTGCTCGACCGCGTCGCGGCGATGCCGGGCATCGACGGCCGCGCGCTCGCCATCGCGCGGACCGAGATGCAGACCGGGCTGATGTGGGCGGTCCGCGCGGTCGCGCGGCCGACGACGTTCTGATGCCCGACGCGCCGGCCGTCCCGCCCGAGCTCGACCTGCTCCGCCGCCGGATGGAGGCGCTGACCGGCGACGAGATGCGGCTCGGCGACTGGGACCATCACTTCGTCGGCGACACCTGCTACCGCGCGCCGCAGGAGCTCACGCCGCGCCAGGCGGCGATGGTCGCGCGCATCTGCTGGCGCTACCGCGACCAGCTCCCGCGCGAGCTGTGGCCCGCATCCGAGCCAAAGCTGCCGCCGCGCGCGCCCGACCAGATGCCGGCCCGCCGGGCGCCGATGCGCGCCTTCCGATGAGCCAGCCCGCGCTTCGGCTCTACGCCTACCAGCAGGCATGGCTGCGCGACGCGGCCCGCTTCAAGATCGGCATGTTCGCCCGGCAGACGGGGAAGACCTTCACCACCACGCTGGAGATCGTCGATTCCTGCCTGGCCGCGGCCGCCGAAGCACGGCGGGAGCGATGGGTCATCCTCTCGCGCGGCGAGCGCCAGGCGAAGGAGGCGATGGATGAGGGCGTGAAGCGCCACGCCGCCGCCTACAGCGCGGCCTTCACCGCGATGGACTACGACTGGGTGGGCGACCAGACGCGGGTGAAAGCGCTGGAGGTGGAGATGCCGGGCGGCAGCAAGATCACCGCGCTGCCGGCCAACCCCGACACGGCGCGCGGCTTCTCGGCCAACGTCTTCCTGGATGAGTTCGCCTTCCACCAGGACAGCCACGCGATCTGGAAGGCGCTGTTTCCGGTGATCTCCGCCGGCTGGAAGCTGCGCGTCACCTCTACCCCGAACGGCAAGGGCAACAAGTTCTACGAGCTGATCACCGGCCGCGACGATGCCTGGTCGCGCCATGTGGTGGACATCCACCGGGCCGTCGCGGACGGCCTGCCGCGCGATATCGCCGAGCTCAAGGCCGGCATCGCCGACGACGACGCCTGGGCCCAGGAATACGAGCTGCAGTTCCTCGACGAGGCGACGGCCTGGCTGCCCTTCGAGCTGATCGGCAGCGTCGAGCATGAGGATGCCGGCCGGCCCGAGCTCTACCAGGGCGGCCGCTGCTTCCTTGGCGTGGATATCGGCCGCCGCCGCGACCTGTTCGTGATCTGGGTGCTGGAACAGGTCGGCGACGTCCTCTGGACGCGCGAGATCGTGGAACTGAAGGGCGCGACCTTCGCCCGCCAGGACGAGGAACGCGACCGGGTCTTCGACCGCTACCGCGTGGTCCGCTCCGCCTGGGACCAGACCGGCATGGGCGAGAAGCCGGTGGAGGATGCGCAGCGCGCCTATGGCGCGGGCCGCGTTGAGGGCGTGCTGCTGAACCCGGCGACGCAGCTGCGGCTGGCGACGCTGGCGAAGGAATCCTTCCAGGATCGCCGGCTGCGCATTCCGGCCGGACGGCCCGAGCTGCGGGCAGACCTGCACAAGATCCGCAAGGATGTCGGCCCGACCGGCATCCCCCGCTTCGTGGCGGAGCGCGACGCGCAGGGCCATGCGGACCGCGCCTGGGCCTGCTTCCTCGCCCTCGGCGCGGCCGATGCGCCGGTCGTGCCGATCGAGTTCCGCGGCACCGGCCAGCGGCCGAGCCTCGCGGTCCGGGAGCAGTTCAACGCCGCCCTGGGAGGGCTCTGAAGCATGTCCGAGAGCGCTCCCGAGACCCCGCCGCCGCAGGCCGAGATCGCCACCGCCCGGACCGATCCGCGGCGCTGGCACTACGGCGAGCGCTTCGAGATCGAGGACCCGGTCATCCGCAGCCGCGGCATGGCCAAGGGGCTCGATCTCTACGACGAGGTCGAGCGCGACCCCCAGGTCGGGTGCGAGCTGGCCAAGCGGCGGCTGGCGCTGATCGGCCGCGAATGGGGCGTGGACGCCGGCGCCGAGGATCCCCGCGCCGATCGGGCGCGAGACCTGGTGGAGCGGGCGCTGAAGGGCTGCCGCTTCAACCAGGGCGTCGAGAAGCTGCTCGACGCGATCCTCAAGGGGATCGCGGTAGCCGAGGTGATGTGGGTGGTGCGCGCCGGCGAGATCGTGCCGGCCGAGCTGCGCGGCCGCGACCCGATGCGCTTCCGCCTGGCGCTGCCGCCGGAGGGCGCGGCGCCGGCCTCCCCGGAAGATCCGCCGCCGGCCTACGAGCTGCGCCTGCTGACCAAGGGCCAGCCGAGCGACGGCATCGCGATCCCGGCGCGGAAGTTCGTGCTGCATCGCTTCGGGGCGAAATACGAGCATCCCTGGGGGCTCGGGCTCGGCGCGCGGCTGTTCTGGCCGGTCTTCTTCAAGCGGCAGGGGATCGGCTTCTGGCTCTCGGCGCTGGAGAAGTTCGGCCAGCCGACGGCACTCGGCCGCTACCAGCCGGGCACCTCGACCGACGACCAGGACAAGCTGCTCGCCGCGCTGCAGGCGATCGCCAGCGAGGCCGGCGTGATCGTGCCCGACGGCATGGCAGTGGAACTGCTGGAGGCGAAGCGCGCAGGCAGCTTCGACAGCTACGAACGCCTCGCCCGCTACATGGACGAGGACATCAGCAAGGTGATCCTCGGCCAGACGCTCTCGGCCAGTGTCGGCGCCAGCGGCAGCCGCGCGCTCGGCGATGTGCATAACGAGGTGCGGCTGGAACTGACGAAGGGCGACGCGGACCTGCTGAGCGACACGCTGAACGACAGCCTCGTCCGCTGGATCGTGGACCTGAACGACCCGGGCTATGCGGCGACCGGGCTGTCGTACCCGACCGTCTGGTGGGACGTTGAGGAGCCCGAGGACCTGAACGCGCGGGCCGATCGCGACACCAAGGTCAAGGGGCTCGGGTTCCGCCCGAGCGACGACTATGTGCGCGAGACCTATGGGGAGGGCTGGGAGCGGGAGCAGCCGCCGAAGCCGCCGGCGCCGGGCCAGCCGACGGCGGCCGAGGCCGCGATCGCGGCCGTCTTCGCCGAAGCGCGCCGGGCTGGCCGCCGCAGGACGATGCCGCCGGCGGACAGCGGCCGCGACGCGGCGGACGACCTGGCCGACCAGCTCGACCAGGTCGCCGGCGACGCGCAGGACGCGATCCTCGGGATGGTGCGGGGCGCGATCTTCGCGGAGGACGTGACCTCCCTCGATCAGGCCCGCGACCGGCTGGTTGCCATCTTCCCGAACCTGCCGACGCCGGCGCTGGCCGAGCTGCTGGGCCAGGCCTTCGCGGTGGCTCACATGGCTGGCCGCTCGGATGCGGCCTCCGCGCCGCAGGGCGGCGCCGCCTCCGCGCCGCAGGGCGGCGACCAGGATGGCCGCTGAGCCGCGCGCCGGCGGCGTCCCGTTCGACGAGGCGATCGCCTTCCTTCGCGACAAGCTGCGGCTGACCAGCCGGGCCTGGACGGATGTGTGGCAGGAAGCCAACGCGGTCGCCTTCACCGTCGCCGGCGCGCAATCCGCCGCGCTGGTCGCGGACTTCCACCAGGCCATCACCGAGGCGATCGCCGGTGGCGGCACGCTGGCGGAGTTCCGCGGCCGGTTCGACGAGATCGTCGCGCGGCACGGCTGGAGCTATCGCGGCAAGCGCGGCTGGCGGACGCGCGTGATCTTCGAGACGAACCTGCGCACGGCCTACCAGGCCGGCCGCTGGCAGCAGGCCTGGTCCGCGCGCGAGGACCGGCCCTACCTGCGCTACGTCGCGATCCTCGACAACCGCACACGGCCGCTGCACCGGCGATGGCACGGCACGCTGCTGCCGATCACCGATGCCTGGTGGCGGACGCATTACCCGCCGAACGGCTGGGGCTGCCGATGCACGGCGCAGAGCCTGTCCGAACGCGACCTGGCGCGCCGCGGGCTGAAGGTGACATCACCCGCGCCGCTCGCCGGCGGCGTGCCGCGGCGGGTGGACACGCCCGAGGGCCCGCGCATCGAATCCGTGCCGGCCGGCATAGACCCGGGCTGGGCCTACAACGTCGGCCAGGCGGCGCAGTCGGCACGCCTGGCGCAGCAGGCGGTCCGCGACCTGGCCCCGATGCCCGCCGAGCTCGGCGCCGTGGTGGGGGAGGGCATCGCCGCCGCCACCCGACGTGCGCTGGCGGAGGACTTCCGCGTCTGGCTGACCGAGCGCCGCGCGGCGGGGCTCCAGCCTGACGGATCGTGGCGGGCGCTGGGGGCGCTCTCGCCGGAGGTGGTGCGGCAGCTGGCGGCGATGGACCAGACGCCGGCCACTGCGCTGGTCGCCATCACCGCGGAGAAGCTGCGCCGTCTGGAGCGCGACGCGAAGGCCGCGGCCGGCCTGACCATCGGGCCGGAGGATATCGCGCGGCTGCCGGAGATCGTCGATCGCCCGGACGCCGTGCTGCGCGACCGGCGCGACGGCGCCCTGCTGCTGGTCTTCACGCCGAGCGCCGGCGGCCGCGGCGGCAAGCTGGTCGTGCAGCTGGACTTCCATCGCCGCGTCCTGGACCAGGACGGCGCGCGGCGCTCGCATCGCTTCAACCTGGTGAAGAGCGGAGGGCTGGTCCCGGCCGAGCAGCTGCGCGACCGATCCGCCTACGACCTGCTGGAAGGCGAATTGTAGCCGGAAGGGGGCGCGCCACCTTCCCCCCTTGGATTTCCGGCTGCCGGGGCCGGACAACCCAGCCGAGCATGCCGCGCATCGCGGTTCCGGCTACGAGGCCGAGAATAGCCCCGCGGCCGGGCGCATTCCACTCCCATTCCGCCCAACGATCCCCGATGCCGGGCCAGAAGCCCGAATAAGAGCGATTGAGAGGCACTAAGAGCGGGGTGCGGCGGCGCGGGGGCATGTCGGATGCGCCCAGCCGCCCCGCGCGCGTACGGCCCGGATATCGCGCCCTGCGCGCATGTCGCCGAAACGGCACCGGATCACCGCACGGCGGGTGACGCGCGTCACCCTCAACCGCCCCTCCGCGCCAGTCCAGGGTGCCGATCCCGACACCGGATCGCAAGGGCATCGTGGACCAGCCGATCGAGATCTTCCGCACCGGCCGCCACACGCCCATGGAGGGTGCGGCGATCCTGTTCTCCGAGGCCGACCTGGCCGGGATGGTGGCGGCCTACGACCCGGCGCTGCATCGCGCGCCGATCGTGATCGGCCACCCGGCCACCGACGCGCCGGCCTATGGCTGGGTGGATGGCCTGGCCGTCTCTGGCGATCGACTGCAGGCGAAGCCGGCCGAACTCGACCCGGCCTTCGTCGAGATCGTCCGCGCCGGCCGCTACCGCACCGTCAGCGCCGCCTTCTATCCGCCCGACAGCCCGCACAACCCGAAGCCCGGCGCCTACTACCTGCGGCATGTCGGATTCCTCGGCGCCCACCCCCCCGCGGTGAAGGGGCTCAGGCCCGTCAGCTTCGCCGGCGGCGACGAGGGCGTCCTGGTGTTCGCCGAGGGCTGGGCGATGGGCGTGCTGGCGCGGGTGCTGCGCGGCCTGCGCGAGACCTGGATCGCCCGCTTCGGCCAGGAGGACGCGGACAAGGCGCTGCCTTCATGGGAGATCGACCGCCTGCAGGAGCAGGCGGCGATCGATCAGCACCGCGACGCGGCGGAAAGCCGCCCCGCCTTCACCGAACCACCCCAGCGCACGGAGAGCCCCGAGGTGACCACCCAGAATGGCGGGGGCGCGCAGCCCTCCGCCCGCGAGAAGGAGCTGGAGCAGCAGCTCGAAGCCGAGCGCGCGAAGACCGCCGCCTTCGCGGAGGGCGAGCGGAAGCGCCGCCAGGCCGACGACGCGGCGTTCCTGGCCGATCTGGAGAGGCAGGGCCGGCTGCTGCCGGCCAATCGCCCGCTGGCGGCGGGGCTGCTCGCCCGGCTCGATGGCGGCGAGGCCGTGAGCTTCGCCGAAGGTCGCGCCGCCGAGACGCCGCGGGACGCGCTGCGCGCGCTGCTCGCCGCGCAGCCCAGGGCGGTGGAGTTCGCCGAGCTCGCCGGCAGCGATGGCGGCAGGCCGCTCGGCGACGATCCGCACGCGCTGGCGACCGCGGCCGTCGCCTTCCAGGAGGCGGAGGCGAAGGCCGGCCGCCAGGTCACCACCGCGCAGGCGGTCGCGCATGTGCGCGCCAATCAGGGAGCCAGGGCGTGAGCAATCCGCAGCTGATCAAGAACTTCACCGCCGGTGCCGCGATCGCGGCGCGGCGCATCGTGCGCATCTCCGCCGCCGAGACGGTCGTGCAGGCGGCCGCGGCCACCGAGGCGCTGTCCGGCGTGACCACCGACATCCCCGCCGCCTCCGGCGAGCGCGTGGACGTCGTCATGGTCGGCATCGCCGAGATCGAGGCCGGCGCCGCCTACGCGCTGACGGCGCTGCTGACGGCGGACGCGCAGGGCCGCGCCATTGCCGCGGCGCCCGGCGCCGGCACCAACAATCGCATCATCGGCGTCCCGCTGGAGGCGGCCTCCGCGGCCGGGGACATCTGCCGCGTGCTGCTTTCGCCCGGCTCGTTCCAGGGCTGATAGGGAGACCTGACTGATGGCCACCACCGCCTTCCCCGTGAACCCGGAGCTGACGGCGATCGCCATCGGCTACCGCAACCCCGATGTGGACCTGATCGCCGACGCCGTGCTGCCGCGCGTGTCGACGGCGAAGAAGTTCAAGTACACCTCCTACCCGCTGGCGGAGGCGTACACGCTGCCCCCGACCCGCGTCGGCCGGAAGAGCGAGCCGACGCAGGTGGATTTCGGCGGCACGGAGGTGAACGACGAGTGCCTCGACTACGGCCTCGACGACATCATCCCGAACGACGAGCAGGAAGCCTGGGACAGCATGCCCAAGGCGCCGAACGCCGTCTCGCCCATGGCGAAGTCCACCTCGCTGCTCACCGGCCTCGTGCTGCTGGACCGCGAGGTCCGGGTGGCGGGGATGGTGTTCGCGCAGGCGACCTACCCGGCCGCCAACCGCGTGGTGCTGTCGGGCACGTCCCAGTGGTCCGACTTCACCAACTCCAACCCGCTGGACGCGATCCTGACCGCGCTCGACGTGCCGATCTTCCGGCCGAACGTCGCGGTGTTCGGCCAGGCGACCTGGAACAAGCTGCGCCAGCACCCGCGGATCGTGCAGGCCGTCTACGGCACCGCGCAGACCGGCGGCGCCATCATGCAGCAGCAGCTCGCGGACCTGCTGGAGGTGCGGCGCGTGGTGGTCGGCCGCGGCTGGCTGAACACGGCCCGCAAGGGCCAGGCGGCGAACATGACCCGGGTGTGGGGCAAGCACGCCGCCTTCCTCTACGTCAGCGAGGAGCAGGCGGCGGCGGACCAGCCGACCTTCGGCTTCACCGCGCAGTGGGGCACGCGCATCGCCGGCACGATGGCCGAGCCTAAGATGGGCCTGCGCGGCAGCACGCGGGTGCGCGCCGGCGAGAGCGTGAAGGAGGTCATCTCGGCCTCCGCCAGCGGCTACTTCTTCGAGAACGCGGTGGCGTGAGGGGCGCGGCGAGATGAGCGAGACGAAGTCCGACGCCAAGGCCGCCAAGGCCACCAAGGCCCAGCCGCCGGAGGAGATGACCGTCGAGGTCACCCAGCCGGTGGATCACGACGGCCGCCGCTACGTGCCCGGCGAGGCGCTGACCGCCGCGCCGGCCGCCGCCGCGGCGCTGATCGCCGCCGGCGCGGCCAAGGCCGGCTGATGCAGGGCCTGGCTTCCGATCCGGCGCCGGCGCCGGTCCCGCTCCGCCCGGACCAGGCGCCGAGCGTCTGCCGCATCGTGCTCTATCGTCCGCTGCGGCGCGAACGCGAGGGCATGGGCGGCGCCGAGGCCTATCCGGCCGTGATCACGCGGGTCTGGTCGCCGAGCTGCGTGAACCTCCATGTGCTGCCGGACGGCGGCGATGCGTTCTTCGTGACCTCCCGCGTGCTGGACCCGTCCGGCGAGGCCGAGGGCACCTGGCGCTGGCCCGCGAGGGCCTGAGGCCGTGCCCTACGCGACCCAGGCCGACCTCGAGACCCGCTTCGGCGTGCAGGAGCTCGCGCAGCTCACCGACCGCGTCTCCGGCACCGTTCCGGACGCGGCGGTGATCGCCGCCGCGCTCGCCGATGCCGACGCGCTGATCGAGGGCTACCTGGCGCAGCGCTACGCCCTGCCCGTGAGCCCGGTGCCGACGCTGCTGCGCCGCATCGCCGCCGATGTCGCGCGGTTCCTGCTGCACGGGAAGTCGGCCGGGGAGAAGGTGCGCGAAGCCTACGACGACGCCCTCTCGGTCCTGCGCGACCTCAGCAGCGGCAAGGCCGCGCTGGCCGGCGCGCTGCCGGCGCCGGCGGCCCAGGCGCCTGCGGCGGCAGGGGGGGCGCCGCAGGCCGCCGCGCCGGCGCGCATCTTCGACCGCGGCTCCATCGGGGATTACCTGGGGTGAGCGGAACCCCGGCGCCCGGCACCGGCGGCGTGCGGATCGTCGTGGACGATGCGGTGGTGCGCGGCGCCTTCGCGCGGCTCGCCGCGCTCGCCACCGACCTGACGCCGGTGATGACGGATATCGGCGCGCAGCTGCGCCAGCACGTGGACGAGCGCTTCGAGGACGAACGCGGGCCCGGTGGCGTTCCGTGGAAGCAGTCCCGCCGCGCGCGGGAGCAGAAGGGCCAGACGCTGAGCGACACCGGCCGGCTCCGCCAATCCATCACCTTCCGCGCCGCGCGCGACAGCGTCGAGATCGGCACCGATGTGCGCTACGCGGCGGTGCATCAGTTCGGCGCGACGATCTGCGCCAAGACGGCGAAGGGGTTGCGCTTCAAGGTCGGTCTCGGCGGCTCCGGCGGCTGGCGGCGGCTGCGGCAGGTGACGATCCCGGCGCGGCCCTTCCTCGGACTCGATCAGCAGGACCTGGCGGAGGTGGATGTCATCGTGCGCCGCCATCTCGGCCGGCTCACCGCGGGCGGCGCGGCATGATCGCGGCACTGCTCGCCCGGGTGAAGACGATCGCGCAGATCCGGCTCGCGGCCGGGCTCGCCGAATGGTCGGTGCTGGATGCGCCGCCGCTGCTCTCGCCCGCGGCCTATGTGTTGCCCGCCGCCACCGCGGCGCAGCCGAACGGCGTCGCGGCCGGCGGCTTCCGGCAGGCACTTTCGGAGACGGCGCAGGTGATGCTGCTGGTCCGCAACCTGCGCGACCCGCGCGCGGAGGCCGCGAGCCTCGACCTCATCGCGCTGCGCGACATCGTGCGCGCGAACCTGCTGGGCTGGGTGCCGCTGAGCGGCTGGGAGCCGCTGGAGCTGGTCGAGGGGCGGCTGTTCGAGGCGGAGGACGGCGTCGCGGTCTGGCGCGACCTGGTCAGCAGCCGTTCGCAGTTCTTCAAGGCCTGAGAGGACACCGATGCCCCGCATCATCATCCATCCGGACGGCACGCGCGAGATCGCCGAAGAGGCGACCGCCAGCGACCCTCGCGGCGATGCGCCGCGCACCGTCGAGGGCCTGGTGATCGGTACCGACGGGTTGCCGGTCGGGGCGGCGGAAACGCCTGCCCACGCCGCCGTCGCGCCGCGCGCCCTGCGGAAGCCGCGCGCCCCGCGCAAGCCGGCCGCGGCGGCGCTGCTGCCGGCCGAGGCGATGACGCCGCCGGCGCCCCAGCCCGCCGAGCCCACCGTCACCGGCCAGGAGGCCTGATACGCCATGGCGATGTTCTCGCGCATGGTCGTGCTCGCGAAGCGCGAGACGACCTACGGCACCGACAGCGTGCCCACCAACACCGCGAACGCGATCCTGTTCCAGGACGTGGACTGGACGCCGATGGAGGCCGAGCAGGTCGAGCGGCCGATGGTCCTGCCGCACTACGGCAACGACCCGGTCAGCCTGGTCGCCACCCGCAACCGGCTGTCGGGCGGCGTGGACCTGGCGGGCGGCGGCACGCCGCTCGGCACGGTGCCCGCATACGGCCCGCTGCTGCGCGCCTGCGGGCTGACCGAGACCATCGTCGCCAGCACCAATGTGGATTACACGCCGCAGACCACCGCCGAGGACAGCGCGAGCCTCTATCACTTCGTGGACGGGACGCGGCAGCAGGGGCTCGGCGCCGTCGGCGACTTCACGATCGAGATGAACGCGCGGCAGATCCCGCGCATCCGCTTCGACATGCAGGCGCTCTATGTCGCGCCGACCGCGGTCGCGCTGCCGGTGCCGACGCTGTCGGCCTTCCAGGCGCCGCTGCCGCTGAGCCAGGCGAACACTCCGATCGCGCAACTGAACGGCCAGAACGTCGTGCTGCGCAGCTTCACCTACACCCACGGCAACCAGATCGCGATGCGCGACCTGCCCGGCAGCCGACGACTGCGGATCGTCGGCCGGCAACCCCGCGCCACGATCACGATCGAGGCGCCGGATGGCCTCGCGCCAAACTTCTTCGCGCCGATCGGCGGCCTGGTCGCGACGAACATCCAGCACGGCACGGCGGCAGGCAACGTCTTCACGGTGACGATGGCCCAGGCCCGGCTGCTCAACCCGCGCTACAGCCAGGAGGACAACATCCTGATGCTCAGCTTCGACCTGCGGCCGGAACCGACCATCGCCGGCAACAACGAGTTCCTGCTTCGGCTGACGTGAGGAGATCTCGATGTACGTGCTGCAGAAGGAACCGCGCTGGACCTGGCCCGTGGTGGTGCGCGCGCCGGGCGAGGGTGGCGGCGTCACGGAGCACCGCTTCAGCGCCACCTGGCGCCTGCTGCCGGCCGAGGAGCGCCAGCGCCTGGGCGAGACCGATGCCGGCACGGACGAACTGCTGGCGCGCAGCCTGGTCGGCGTGAAGGGCGTGCAGGACGAGGCCGGCGCGGACATCGCCGCGCTTGAAGGCTGGCGCGGCCTGCTGATCGGCATCCCCTGGGTCCGGGCGGCGCTGCTCGCGGCCTATGTCGAGGCGCTGTCCGGCGTGCCGAGCCGGGCCGCGGCGGGAAACTGAGGGCCGCCGCGCGGGCCTGGATCGAGGCGCCGGGCGGCGGCGAAGCGACGGATGTCACGGCGGAGGCTGTCGGCCTGGGCCTGCCACCAGAGATGGCGGCGCGGCTGGCGGCACAGGCGGCACCCACGCCGGCCACGACGATCGAGATCATGCCGGAGAACTGGGACGCGATGCGCCTGTTCCTCGCCGTCGAGACGCAGTGGCGCCGGGCCGGGATAGCCGGCATCGCGGTCGGGCTGGACTATGGCGTGCTGCCGATGGCGGCGGGCGCGATGGGGATCGAGCTGGATGGCGATCTGTTCGGCCGCGTGCGGGTGATGGAACACGCGGCCCTGGCGGCAATGGCGGCGCGGGATGCGCGCCGGCCGCGCGGGCGGCCCTGATGTCGGCCAGCCGCAACCTGAACCTGGTCGTCCGCATCACGGGCGATGCAGCCGGGCTCAAGGCCGAGATCGTCGGCGCCAAGGGCGCGGTGGACGGGCTCGGCCGGTCCGGGCAGTCGGCCGGCCAGCAGGCTGCCGGCGGGCTGAATGCCGCGGGCGCAGCCGCGGACCGGCTCGACGACAAGCTCGATGCGGCGCGGCAGGAAGCCGAGCGGCTGGGGCGATCCGCGCAATCCGCCGGGCAGCAGGCCGCGGGCGGGCTGAATGCGATGCTGGCGGCCGCGGTGCGCTTTGTCGCCACGGCGGGCAGCTTCGCGGTGGTGAGCGGGGCGCTGCTGGCGATCGCGCGCGCCGGCGACACCGCGAACGCGGCGATCGGCCGGATGGGCGTCGCGACCGGTTCGGCCCGCCAGGCTCTCGATGTCTATGACCGGCTCTACCAGCTTGCACTGCGGACGGGCGTCTCGGTGCAGGAGGCCGCCGGGGCCTTCCAGCGCTTCGCGATCGCGGCGCGCGAGGCGGGCGCGACCCAGGCGCAGATCCTGGCGATCGTGCAGCTGATGCAGCAGGCCGGCGCGCTGGCAGGCGCCTCCACCCAAGAGACTGCGAGCGCGACGCTGCAGCTCGGCCAGGCGCTGGCCTCGGGCAGGCTGCAGGGCGATGAGCTGCGCTCCATCCTGGAGGCAATGCCGAACCTGGCGGATGCCCTGGCGCGCGAACTGGGCGTTGGCGTGGGCGAACTGCGGAAGCTGGGCGAGGAAGGCAAGCTCACCAGCGAGACGATCATCCCCGCCCTGCAGCGCGCCGCCGTGGCGATGAACCGCGAGTTCGAGCGGCTTCCGCCCTCGCTGGAGCGTTCGATGGCGGTGCTTGGCGTAGCCACCACGCGGTTCCTGGCCGACCTCGACCGCGCCATCGGGTTGAGCCGCACGCTGGCGCGAATCCTGTCGGACGTCGCCGGCAGCCTGAATACGATGCGGATCTCGGCAGGCCTCGGGACGCCGATCGAGACGGCGGAGCGGGACCTCGCCAACCGCCGCAGCGAGCTGATCCAGGCGCGGCGCGCAGCCGAAGGGGCGAATGCGGCGACCGTCGACGACCTGCCGGACGGGCCAGGGCTGCTGCCGGGCCTCGCCGCCCAGGCGAGGCAGCGGCGCGCGCGCGAGGCCAGCGAGGCGGCGGAGACGCTCCGCCGCGCCGAGCAGGAGGTCATCGCCGCGGAGAACAGGCTGCGCGAGCTGCGGAGCAATGCCGGGGCCAATGAATCTGGGGGCGACGCGGCGAACGCCGCACGCGGCGCCGAGAACCGGCGGCGGGCCGCGGCCGCGGAGCTGCGTGAGGTGGAGGAGGGGCTGAACCGCCGCCTGCGCATCGAGCGCGAGGCGAATGACGAGATCGCCAAGGTCCGGCGCGCGCGCGAAGCCGGCGCGATCGAAACCGACGCGCGGGCCGACGACCTGGTGCGCCAGATCGAGCGGCGGCGGGATGAGGACATCCGCAAGCTCGCCGCCGAGGGCCGCGGTGGCGGTGTGGGCAGCGGGGCCGGTCGGGGCGTCGAGGAATCCTTGCGGCTGCTGCGCCAGCAGGTCGAAGAGGCCGATGCCCTGACCGAGCGGCTCCGCACGCCGCAGGAGAAGCTGACCGCTTCGCTCGGCGAGTACTCGAGGATGCTGTCCGCGGGGCGCATCCGCCAGGAGACGTTCAATCGGGCCGTCGCGGAAGCGCGATCGGAGTTCGAGCGTACCGACCCGGAGCTGCGCCGGCAGAGCCAGGCGTTCGACGAGATCGGCCGCATCGGGGAGCGTGCCTTCGACCGCATCGGCGGGGCGATCACTGAGGCGATGGTGCAGGGCAAGTTCCAGCTGCGCGACCTGAACCGCGTCGGGCTCGCCGTGGTCAATGAGCTGGCGCAGGCCTTCCTGCGTCTGGCGGTGATCAACCCGATCAAGAACGCCGTCGGGCTTGGCGGCGGCGGCGCGACGCTGGCGGACCTTTTCGGCGCGGTCTCGCGGTCCTCCTATGGCGCCTCGACCGGGTTGTTCTACGGCTCGGGTCCCTCGGCCGCCGGAGCGTCCGGTGGCGGATTCCTGTTCCATACTGGGGGCGTCGTCGGGCGGGACAATGTGCCCTGGCGGGCCGCACCGCCTTCACTCCATACGACCGCGCCGCGCTACCATGCGGGCCTGGCGCCGGACGAGATGCCGGCGATCCTCCGCCGCGGCGAAGGCGTGTTCACCCCGGAGCAGATGGCCCGCATGGGCCCGTCGGGCGGCAGCTATACCTTCGCACCCACCATCCACTTCGCCGGCGATGCCGGCTCGGCCGAGGATCGCAACGCGCTGCTCGCCGCGATGCGCGCGAGCTGGCTGTCGGACCTGCGCAGCGCCATCCCCGGCATCGTGGACGCGGCGAAGGGCAGCCTGCGCACCGATGTCCGACGGCAGGGCGCTGACCGGGCGCTGGGGGCGATGGGATGACGGTTCTCACGCCGCCGCCGGTCTTCGGCCTGCCGTCGCGCTTCTCCTTCGCGCCGATCGCAAATACCCAGTCGGGCGGCCGCAGCCCCTTCGACGGGACGGAGCAATGGATCCGCCAGCCGGGGGAGCGCTGGGGCGCGCAGCTCGCCTGGGAGGGGCTGACGCAGGACGAATGGCGGCCTCTGCTGGCCTTCCTGACCCAGCTCGGCGGCCGCGCGGGGCGGTTCGCCTGGTCGCCCGCGACCCTCATGCCGCGCCGCGCGGCGGGGATCGCGGGGCGGACCAACTGGATCCCGAACGGCCAGTTCGCCGGCGCCGGCGTGGGCGTGCTGCCCAATGGCTGGACTTTCACCATCGGCGTCGGCGCCACGATGGCATTGGCGGCGACCGGGACCGACGCGAATGGGACCTGGGTCGAGATCACCTTCGGCGGCACGCCGACGGGCAATTTCTGCGGCGCCTTCCGCCCGGCCTCGGCCGCCGCCGCCATCGGGCAGGTCTGGACCGGGGCGTGCACCTTGCAGACCATCGGCACCATCACCAACATCGCGAACATCCGGCCGGCCGTCCATGACGTGAGCGCCGGCGGCGCCTTCGGCACCGCGAGCTTCGGTACCGGCACGCCGGGCGCGCTGGGCAGCCCGACCCGGCGCGAGGTGACCAGAACCCTGGCGGATGTGCGTGCAGGCTTCGGGGTGGATGTCCGCGCCACGACGCCAGGCGCCGCGATCGCGCTGACGCTCCGCGTCTGGACGCCGCAGCTGGAGCGGGCCGCGGCGGCGACGGCCTATATCGCCACATCAACGGGCCCTGAAACCGTCCTGGAAGGGCCTTTCGTCAATGGTGCGAACCAGGCCGGCGGCACGCTCGCGCTGCGCGGCTTCGCCGGCGGCGCCGAGGCTTTCCGGGCGGGCGACCTGCTGGGCTTCACCGACCCCAATGGGCGGCTGCGGCTGCACATGGCGACGGCCGATGCCGTGGCCGCCGAGGCCGGCACCGTCAGCGTGCCGATCGCGCCGCCGCTGCGGCTATCACCTGCGAACAGCGCCGTCGTCGCGATCGCCGCGCCGACAGCTGTGTGGGGCCTCGCGAGCGACCGGACCCCGATGGAGATCCTGCGCGGGCTGATCGCCGGCGGGACGCTCGACATCGAGGAGCGGGTGCGATGAGCCGTGGCCTTGGCGCGGCGGCTCTGGCCGCGGCGACAGGCGAGGTCGTGCATGTCACCCACGCGGTGGAGCTGATCTTCGCCTCCGGTCCGGTCCGGCTGAACGGCTCGACCGTGCCGCTGACCATCGGCGGGCAGGAGTTCCTCGGCGTCGGGCTGCTGGGCGGGATCTCCGAGCTGGAGGAGACGGGCGACCTGCAATCGGCCGGCTGCACGCTCCGCCTGGCCGGCGTGCCGCAGGACGCGATCGCGCTGGCGCTGGAGGAAGGCTACCAGGGCCGCGCGGCCACCGTCTGGCTCTGCTTCCTGGATGCGGCCGGCGCGCTGATCGAGGCGGTCGTGACCTTCCGCGGTCGCATGGACCAGATGACGGTCCGCTACGGCGAGACCTGCATCGTCGAGGTGACAGTGGAGGACCAGCTCACCGACATGGATCGCCCGAACCTGCGCCTCTACACCGACGAGGATCAGCAGCGGCAATTCCCCGGCGACCGGTTCTTCCGTTTCGGCCCGCGCACCGCCGAGGTCGAGATCACCTGGCCGTCGCGGAGCTTCGTGCGATGAGGGCGTCATGCGAGCAGCGTGCGGGACGCCCGACGCCTGGCACGCGCCGCCGCGACGACTGGCCCGAGCGGCTGTCCGAGCTGGTCGAGGCCCGTCGCTACGAGAGCTTCGCCTGGGGGGCGCATGACTGCGCCCTGTTCGCGGCCGACGCGGTGGCGCTGGTCACCGGCAGCGACCCCGCCAAACCCTGGCGCGGCCGCTACCTGACCGAGACCGAGGCCGAGGCGCTGATCGCCGGCGACCTGGGGGAGCTCGCGGCCGGTGCGCTCGGGGCGATCGGCGCGGTGGCGTGCGAGCCGGTCTTCGCCCAGCGCGGCGATGTCGCGCTCGTCCAGGTCGGCAACATGCGCTGCCTGGGCGTGGTGCTGGGCGATCATGTCGCCGTGCCCGGCCCCGATGCGCTGGCCTTCGTGCCGCGCCGCAGCGCGCTGCGCGCCTGGGCGATCTGAGATGCCGGCCGCCATCCCCGCCGTCATCGGCCTGGTCGCCGGCGCCTACGCGGCGAGCGCGCTGACCGGAGCCGTCATTCTCGGGATCACGATCAGCAGCTTCGCCGCGGGCCTTTTCGGCGCCGTCATTGCGAGCGGCGTCACGATGCTCGCTGGCGCCGTCCTCGGCGGGCCGCTCGGGCTCAACAAGCGGCCGCGGCAGGACCTCTCCTCCCTCGCGCAGGACCGCAAGCAGTCCATCCGGCAGCCCACCGCGCCGCGGCAGATCGTCTATGGCACTGCCCGCGTCGGCGGGACCATGACCTACGTCTTCTCCTTCGGGCCCGACCTCCGCTACCTCGGCATCGTCACGGTGCTGGCGACGCATCCGATCGCCGGCGTGGACGGCGTCTGGATCAACGACAGCATGATCCCCGCCGCCTGGATCGGCCCCGACGGGATGGTCACCGAAGGCACCTATGTCGGCCGCTGCCGCATCCGCATCCATGATGGCAGGCAGACCGAAGCCGATCCGCTGCTGGTGGCCGAGAGCCCCGATGGCTGGGACGCCGCCCATATCGGTCATGGCTGCGCCTATCTCTACATCCGCCTGGAGTTCGCCGACGGCGTGTTCGGCGGCGGGCTCCAGAACATCGGGGCGACGATCCGCGGGAAGTCCGACATTCTCGACCCGCGCACCGGGCTCACCGGCTGGACCGACAACTGGGCCCTCTGCGTCCTCGACTACATGCGCAGCCCGCTCGGGGTGCGGTGCGCGGCCGATGCGATCGACCTGGGCAGTTTCGTCGCCGCCGCGAACCTGTCCGACGAGGCGGTGGTGATCGACGCGGCCGGCACCACCCAGCCGCGCTACCGCGCCGACGGCGTCCTCAGCATGGCGGAGACGCGGCGCGCCAACCTGGCCCGGCTGCTGACCGCGGGCGCCGGCAGCCTGGTTTACATCCAGGGCCGCTACCGCCTGATCGGCGGGGCCTACACCTCGCCGACCGACACGCTGACGGTGGGCGAGCTGGCCGGCGAGGTGACGGTGGTCCGCAAGCCGCCGATGCGCGAGGTCTTCAACGGCGTGAAAGGCACCTTCATCGACCCCGGCCGCTACTGGCAGGCGGCGGAGTTCCCCGCCGTGTTGGGGGCCGCCTTCGAGGCGGAGGACGGCGAGCGCCTGTGGCGGGATCTCGAGCTGCCCTTCACCATTGACCCGCTGCGCGCCCAGCGCCTGGCGCGCATGGAGCTGCTGCGCGGCCGCGAGGCGCTGACGATCGATGCGCCGGTGCAGTTCCGCGGCATCCGCTACGCCGCGATGCAGATGCTGTCGGTGACCATCCCGGGGCTCGGCCTGGCCGCCAAGCCCATGCGGATCGAAAGCCTCAAGTTCCGCGCCCCGCAGGGCGGCAGCGGGGAGGCGGGGCCGATCATCGTGCTGCGCCTGCGCGAGGAGAGCGCCGCCGCCTACGCGTGGTCCTGGGCGGACGCGACGATCCCACCCTCACCGCCGGATACGACGCTTGCCAGCCCGCTCGACCTGCCGGCGCCGGCGGGCCTCGCGATCGGGGAGGAGCTCTACGCGACCCGCGACGGCAGCGGGATCCGCACCCGGGCCGTGCCGAGCTGGGCGCCGATCGGGAGCCCCTTCGTCACCGCCTACGAGGTGCAGTGGCGTGTCGCCGGCGGCGAATGGCGGCAGGCGCCCGGGACGCTCGGCGAAACGCGGGCGGCCGTGGATGACCTGGCCGACGGGCTGCACGAGTTCCGGGTTCGCGCCCGCAGCCTTCTCGGCACCGGGGCCTGGGCGACGGTGACGGCGCGCATCGGCACGCTGGCCGCCGCGCCGCCGACGGCGATCACTGGGCTTTCGATCCAGACGATCGGCGGGCTGGCCTGGCTGCGCTGGGACCGCCATCCGGATATCGACGTGCGGATCGGCGGCCGGATCGAGGTGCGGCACACGCCCGACGACGTGGCGCCCAGCTGGATCGGCAGCACCGGCATCGGCCAGGCGGTGCCGGGCGATGCGAGTTTCCATGTGCTCCCCCTCAAGCCGGGGGCCTATCTGCTCAAGGCGGTGGACGCCGGCGGGCGCCAGGCCGAAGCGGCGGCCATCATCCGCACGAGCCAGGCGAGCATGCTGGACTTCGCGGCGGTGCAGACGCTGACGGAGCATGCCACCTTCCCGGGCGCGAAGACCGACACGGTGGTTTCCGCCGGCACGCTGCGGCTCGATTCAGGGGGGCTGGTCAGCGGTGTCGCGCTGTTCTCGGCGATCCCGCGGCTGGCCGCGCTGGGTGGCGTGAAGCCGACGGGCAGCTATGTATTCTCCGGAGGGATGGACCTCACCACGGTGCGCGGCGTGCGGCTTACAGGGAAGCTGCGCGCGACGGCCGTGGATGTGCTGACGACCATCGCTTCGCGGCCCGATCCGGTCAGCACCTGGTCCTCTTTCGTCGGTGCGGTGGGCGGCGAGGCCGATGCGTGGATCGAGATGCGCGAGACCCCCGACGACCCCGCCGGCACGCCCACCTGGTCCGCCTGGCGCCGCCTGGATGCGATGGAGGCGCGCAACCGCGGGTTCCAGTTCCGCGCGCAGCTCCGTTCCTACGACCCTGCCGTCAACGTCCATGTCACCGAGCTTTCGGTGGCCGCCGAAGAGGTGACCTGACCATGCCACAGCACGACCTCGACATCGCCGATGGCTCCGGCGTCGCGGTACTCGCCGATCTCAACAGCGCGCTTGTCGCGCTCGGCAGCCACATGAAGGGGCCGAATGCCCCACCCGCGCCCATCGCCGGCCTCATGTGGTTCGAGGACGACAACCCCAGCAGCACGCGCTGGACGCTGAAGGCCTATGACGGCGCCGACTGGATCGCTCTAGGTGTGCTGGACACAACGACGAACAGGTTCGAGGTCGCGTCGTCCTCGTTCGGGCTCTCGCTCCTCTGGGCGGCGGATGCGGCCGCGGCGAGGGCGCTGATCGGGGCGGGAGCGCTGCTGAATGTGCAGGTCTTCACTGCCAGCGGCACCTACACCCCGACCAGCGGCGTCTCGAAGGCGCTGATCATGGTGAAGGGCGGCGGCGGCGGAGGGCAGGGCACGACCGCCGGTTCGCAGGGCGGGACCACCAGCTTCGGGTCGCTCGTGACGGCGGAGGGGGGCTATGGCGGCGGCGATGGCTCCCGCGGCGGGAGCGCTGCGACCGGCGCGACCTGGGTCGAGCCGGGCGGGCCTGCCTACCCGGCCCCGGCCGGCGTCACGGCTGCGGGTGGCGGCCGCGGTGGCGGCCAGCAGGGCTTCAGCCCCGTGGCCAACAGCGGCGGGGGCGGGCCGGGCTTCAACTCAGGCGGTGCCGGCTATGGCGGTGGCGAAGGGTGCACCGCCTGGCGCTGGCACACCTCTTCGCCGGGCTCCCAGACGGTGACGATCGGTGCCGGCGGCGCGGCCGGCAGTGGCGCGACGCCAGGCGCGAGCGGCATCTGTGTCGTGATGGAGTATGCGTGATGCGCTACGCGATCATAGAGAACGGAGTCGTCGTGAATGTGGTCGAGGCCCCGGAACCGATGGCGGGCAAGGAAATGGTGGCCACCTTGGAGGCGGGCATTGGCTGGACGTGGTCGAACGGTGAGTTCACTCGCCCGAGCCTGCCGCCCGCCGCGCCGATCCGTCGCATCCGAACGCTCGCGTTCCGCCGGCGCCTGCCGGTGGAGGCGCGTCGCGCGCTGACAGTGGCGGCCTCGGCGGCGCTGGATGGAGGCGACGCGACGCTGCAGACCTGGCTGGATGACCTGGCGGCCTCGCGCGAGGTGGATCTCGACGATCCCGAGGTGGCCGATGGCGTCGCGGCGCTGGTCGCGGCGGGTCTCATCTCCGCGGGCCAGGCGCAGACGCTGTTGGCAGACGGCGAGCCGGTGGAAGCCGCGGGGTGACACCCGTCATCCTTCTCGGAGCTGCCGCGCGCGCGCGAAAAGCGCGCCATGATGCAGCCCTTCTCGCCAGCCGGCGCCGCGCTGAAGCAGACCGTCACCAGTGCGGGCGTCCTCGTCGCGCTGTCAGCCTGGACCGATGGCAACGGCGGCTCCCTGTTCGTGGGCGTGCGGGGCTACGCTGACGTCTTCGTGCGCTGGGGCGGCCCCGGCATCACCTGCACGGAAGCGACAGGCCACTGGTGTCCCGCGCGGCAGGCGAGCATTTTCGCTTTGCCGGGGACCGCGAGCCACGTTTACCTGATCACCGCGGCCGGCGAGTCCGCCGACGTGCAGATCGCACAGGGTAGAGGCATGTGACGCGATGATGCCGGCTCGTCGGCGGCGCTCAGCCGTCGGTATCGGCCGGCCGCTGGCCGTGCCGGGCGCGCTGGTGGCGCCGCTGACGCTGACGCGGGCGCAGCCGCCGGGCAGCCGCTCGACCGTGCTGGGGGCTGACGGTATCGCCTGGTCCGAGTGCCTGTCCGATCAGCTGCGCGCGGCCGGCACTGCCGGCCGCCTGCTGATCGAGCCGGCGCGCACAAACGGCATTCCCAACCCACGCGCCGACGGCCTCACACCAGGGGTCATTGGCAGCGGAGGCGTGCTGCCCACGGGATGGACCGTGGCCGTGTCTACGACCGGCATCACGCGCGAGGTCATCGGCCAGGCCACGGTGAACGGCCTGCCCGGGCTGCGTATTCGGGTGAGTGGCACACCGGCTGCAAATGCCAACATCCAATTCCAGACCGCGACATCCTCCGCCATTGCCGCGTCGGCCGGGCAGGTGTGGACCTCCACCGCGTTCTATCGGCTGCACGCGGGCTCGCTGACGAATATCACGAACATCCGTCACCGCACCCGGACGGTGGGTGGTGCCAGCGACACGCTCACGGTGCTGTCTCCGGCCATGGACGGAACGCTGCGCCGCTACGGCCACCCCAACCCGATCACCTGCCCCGGCGCCACCACCCACATTTACGCGGAGCTCACCTCAGTCATCACGGCGGGGCTGGCCATTGACGCGACTATTGACGTGATTGCTCCGCAGCTTGAGATCGGCCCCGCCTCCTCCACGCCGATCCTGCCGCCCGCCGGCACGCCCGCTGCCTCCACGCGCGGCGCGGACATTGTGACTGCCACGCTGGCGAGCCTTGGGATCACCGGGCTGTGAGCCTCGTCGGCCTCACCGAGTTCGCCGCCGACCGCATCTTCCAGCGGGTCGGCACGGCGCGGAGCATCCCCTTTGCGGGCACCTACGCCGTGCTGCCGGCCGGGGTGGACATCCGCCTCTACGCCAGCGACGGGACGACTGTCGTGCAGGACTGGATGGCGGCGACGCTGAACAGCGCCTCAGGCGGCAACTGGACGGCGAGCCTGAGCGTGCCACAGGGCGGGTGGTATCGCTGGCAGGCGCGTCCGACCGGCGACACGCCGGGTGCCACGGCCGTCTCGACGCGCAGCTTCGCGGTGGGCACGCTGATCCTCTGCATCGGCCAGTCGAACATGCGGCGCATGTGGGGCACGCGATCCTCGCCGCCGGCCGCCGACAGCCTGACGCGGCGATGGGCCGGCTTCGGCTGGTTTGCCACCGATCTGGTCGCGCAGTTGGGCGAGGACACCGCGCTCCACGGTACGACCTTCGGCGGCAATGGCGGCGTGCGGCTCGGCAACCAGCTGCGCGCCGGTCTAGGCGTGCCGGTGGGGCTGCTGCAACTGGCGATCGGCTCCACCGGTATCGCGACTTGGCAGTCGGCGGGCTCGAGTTGGGCGAACGTGGTCGCCAACCTGACCGCCGACAGCGGAACCGATTTCGAGGCGGCGCTGTGGCACCAGGGCGAGACGGACGTGAGCGACGGCACGTCCGAGGCCAGCTACCGCGCGCAGCTTGAGAACGTCATCGCGCAGGCGCGGACGCTGAGCGGGCGGCCGGGGCTGCCCTTCGGGGTGGCCATCGTCGGCCGGGTGACGGGCGGCGCGGCGGGGTATGACGGCATCCGACGCGCGCAGCGGGACGTGGCGACGGGGACGGCCGGGGCCTTCATCGCGGGGGCGACGCTCGACACGACCCTGACGGACGGCGTGCATTGGGACACCGCGTCCTATGAACGGGTGGGGCGGCGCTACGCGCAATCGGTGCTGGCGGCACTGGGCGCGGCGAGCTTCGGCGCGGCGGGGCCGCGCATCACCGGCGCGCGGCGGGTGCGCGGGACGGCGGTGGTGACGGTGGACATCGCGCAGGAGGGCGGGACCGGGCTGCGCGAGGCGGACAACACCGCCGATGGCGTCGGGCTGACCGGGTTCGTGGTGGCGCGGAACGGGGTGCCGCTGACGATCAGCGGGACGGCCTTCGTCGGCGGCGCGGTGGAACTGACACTCTCGGCCGCGCCCAACGGTGGGGCGCTGACGCTGACCTATCAGGCCGGGGGCGATCCGGCGATGGGCAGCCCGGTCCATGACGACGCGCCGCCGCAGGGCGACACGCGGGGCGTGCCGCTGCTGCCCGGGTTCTCGCCCTTCAGCATTTCTCACACAGGAGACACGGTCATGTCTGGCAGCGGGGCGAGCTTCTTCGGCAGCTTCGTGCTGCCCGTCGCATCCCTCACTGGCGACCGGTGGCTGCTGCGGGTGGATGACGGGTCCGACAGCAACGTCTTGGGCGCGGTGGTGCCGAGCGGCGGCGCCAACATCGTGCCGCGCGTGATCAAGGCCGGCGTGCAGACTGACGGCGCCGCGGCCGGCACCGTGGCAGCCAACGCCGTGCGGCGCGTTAGCCTGGTGGTCGGCAGCACCTCCATCCGCGTCAGCGTGGATGGCGGGGAGCCCGTGGTGCAGGCGCATGACGTGGCGGGCCTGACGCAGTTCCGCCTCGGCGGCGGTCTCGAGGGCGCGGGCGCGCTCAACGGCGAGTGCGGCGGGCTGCAAATGCTGCCACTCGCCGTCTCTGATGCAGCGCAGGTTGGGCTAACCAAGTCTCTGCCGTGAGACGGTTCGTGGTCCTGGCGGCACTGGCCGCCCTGGCTGATCCCCCGGCGGAGCGCGGGGGTTCGGGGCGTTGGCGCGCCCTTCACCGCGGCGCCGGACGCCGCACGGCTCTCACCGTCCCGCACCGCTGCGCAGCGGCGGGACCATTCAGGCACAGAATCCTCAATGGAGTCTCACCCCGGTTTCGAACGCGTGGCCCCGGTCCTGCCCGTGGCGCCCTACCTCGGCGGCAAGCGGCGGCTGGCCGCCACCGTCATCGAGCGGCTGCGCCAGGTGCCGCACGCCGCCTACGTCGAGCCCTTCGTCGGCATGGGCGGGGTGTTCCTGCGCCGGCCGTGGCGGACGAGGAGCGAGGTCATCAACGACCTCAACCGCGACGTCGCCACCCTGTTCCGCATGCTCCAGCGCCACTTCGTGGCCTTCATGGACATGCTGCGCTGGCAGATGACCAGCCGGGCCGAGTTCGAGCGCCTGGTCGCCGCCCGCGCCGAGACGCTGACCGACCTGGAGCGCGCGGCGCGGTTCCTCTACCTCCAGCGGACGGCGTTCGGCGGCAAGGTGGTGGGGCAGAACTTCGGCACCACGCCCGGCGGCCCCGGCCGCTTCGACGTGACCCGCCTCGGCCCCATCCTGGAGGCGGTGCATGAGAGGCTCTCATGCGTGGTGGTGGAATGCCTGCCCTGGGCCGAGCTGCTGCGGCGCTACGACCGGGAGGGGACGCTCTTCTACCTGGACCCGCCCTATTGGGGGCACGAGGCCGACTATGGCGCCGGGCGGTTCGCGCGGGACGACTTCGAGCAGCTCGCCGAGGCGCTGGCCGGGCTGCGGGGGCGGTTCCTGCTCAGCCTGAACGACGTGCCGGAGGTGCGGCGCTGCTTCCGCCGCTTCGCGATCGAGGGCGTCTCGACCACCTATTCCATCGCCGGCGGGGCCGGGGCCGGGCGTGGGATGGTGCGGGAGGTGCTGATCACGCCCCGATGAAGGCCGCGGCCTCGGCGAGCAGTTCCTCGACCCGCGCGAGGCTGCCCGCCTCGGCCCATAGATGTGCATCGGGATGGGCGCCGAAGTGCTCGTCAGAGGCGGCCGCCAGGCGCGCGAGCAGGGCGTCCACGGCCGCCTTTCGGGCCAGGAAGGCCTCCAGCGATCGGGCCTGGTTGCGGGTGGTGCGAGCTTCGGTGGCGATCATGGCGCGGGGCTCCTCTGCTGGGTGCCCCCGACTGACGCGCTCCGCCGCCGGCAAGCCAAGTCACATCGCCGCGGCGGCTGATCGGGAAAGGCGGCCTGCCATCGGGCGAGCGCGATGTCGCAATAGGCTGGTGCCAGCTCGATCGCGGCCGCGCGCCGGCCCTGCTGCTCCGCTGCGAGGATGGTCGAGCCCGCGCCGGCGAAGGGATCGAGCACGAGGTCGTCCCGCTGGCTGTAGGCCGCGATGAGGAAAGCCGGCAGCGCGACGGGGAAGACGGCAGGGTGGCGGGTCTCGATGCCGCGTGCCTTGTGTCGATTGATGCGGATGACGCTGTCGGGGATGCGATGGCTCTGGACGGGCCGGCCGGCATGCGTCCAATCGCCCACAGTGCCGTCGCGCTGGCGGAGCCCGCCGTGCTTTGGCTTGACCTGGCCCGCCCATCGGCAGGGGACGATCTTGTTCGGGCGGCGCGCGGCGCGGTTGAGGTGAAAGACGAACTCGAAGGCCGGGGCGAGGCGCCCGCCCCACCCGCCCGGCAGGCCCGGCCCCTGGTCCCAGGCATAGAGCCCGAAGCGGCGCCAGCCGAGGGTGCGCATCCAGTCGAGCCAGCCCTGCCAGTAGGGCTGCCATTCGCCGTCTCGGTGGACCAGGCCGAGATTGACGAGGATCTGGGCGTCCTGGCCGAGCGCCGCCTGCGTGATGCGGAACACGGTCTGCATCAGGGCGTTCCAGTCCCCCACGCCGCCGGTGGTGTAGGCGCGCTGGTCGCCATAGGGCGGGGATGTCACGAGCAGCTGCGGGGCTTCGCCGGCGGTCGCGCGGCGGAGCGCATCCGCGTCGCCGGCATCCCCGCAGACCAGACGGTGGCGGCCAAGCAGCCAGGTGTCGCCGGGGCGGGTGAGGGCGGGGATGTGGTGCGTGCGGGGCATGAACCCCGATCGCTCTGCGGGCGCCCGATTGCCAGTCCGAAGTGCGGTCCGAGAGGCATCTCAGAGCCCTCCGGCGGGCTCCTCAATCAGCGTCGGAATGGGTTCCGGAACCTTGTGGCAGGGATTCCAGAACCGAGTGGCGCACTACACCGCGCATTCGGCCGCCGCGGCGCGGACGCCGCCGGCGAGGAGGAGGGCGATGGCCAGGGGGATGCGGGGCAGGGGGCGGTGATCGGTCGGGCCTGTGCGGAGCATGGGCGCGGTCCTTGCGATGGGACGAAAAGCCTATACCCACGCCCTCCGCCATGCAAGAACAAAAAAGGAACAAATACCTCCCGTCCCTTCGCCCCGGCGTCCGACGTCCCGCCGGCCGATGCTGCGGGCCGCGACAGCGCGCCGGTCCGGCCCGCCCCGGCGGCATCACGCGAGAACGGGCCGCCCGAGCTTGCGCGCCGCCGCCCTGGCGCGATGCGTCGGGCATGCGGGATGCGACGCCGGAGTTTGTTTCTTACGTGGTTACAAAATACAATCCCCGGTTGGTTGGCCCGTTCGCCGCGCCCCGATTGCATGCCCACGGGAGAGGCACGGTCGGGAGTGGTTCGATGGCACTCATCGTCGGGACGGCGCTCGGGGACACGATCCGCCCGATCGAGGAAGGCGGCTCGACCGGCGGGCTCCCGCCCGCGACCAGCGGGGCCGACGAGATCTACGGCCTCGGCGGCAACGACCTGCTTTCGGGCGGCGGCGGCAACGACACGCTCGATGGCGGCACCGGAGCCGACACCCTGCTCGGCGGCGATGGCGATGACCTGCTGTTCAGCGACGACGATGGCGCGACCGACCGCCTGTTCGGCGGCGCGGGCGCGGACACGCTGGTCGGGCGCGGCCACAACGACTTCCTGAGCGGCGGCGCCGGGAACGACCTCTTCGTGCTCGCCGCACCGCGCGATGCCGGCACCAAGAGTGTCGTCATCCAGGATTTCGTGGCGGGCCCAGGCGGCGAGGTGGCCGATGTGAGCTTCCTCGGCATCGGCGATTTCGCGACGCTGCTGGAGATCGGCTACAACAATGGCCCCGGCCAATGGGACCTTCGGGCCTGGCTCGGATCCACGAACACCACCTACCGGTTTCTCGGCGTGCAGGAAGCCGCGCTCGTCGCGGCGAATTTCCGCCTCTCCGACATCACCACCGACGACCTGATCCTCGGCACCGGCGGCAATGACGACCTGTTCGGCGGCCTGGGCGCCGACACGCTGCAGGGCGGGGCCGGCCATGATCGCCTGTTCGGCGAGCAGGGCGACGACGTGCTGGAGGGCGGCGAGGGACGCGACACGCTGTATGGCGGCGATGGCGACGACCTGCTCTCCACCGAGGATGACGGCGATGCGGATGTCGCCTTCGGCGGTGCCGGCGCCGACACGATCATCGGCCGAGGCCATGCCGATTACCTCCATGGCGGCGAGGGCAACGACGTCTTTGTGCTCGCGGCCCCACGCAATGCCGGCACCAAGACCGTGACGATCGTGGACTTCGTCCCCGGTGAGGGCGGCGAGGTGGCGGACCTCCGCTTCCTCGGCATCGGCGAATTCGCGACCATCCTGCAACTCGGCAATGATGGCGGCGGCTTCTGGCAATTGCTGGCCGTCCTTGGCTCGCAGACAACCGCCTACCGCTTCCTGGGTGTCGCGGAGAGCCAGCTCGTCGCCGCCAATTTCCGCTTCGCGGAGGAGGCGACGGACGAGCTGATCATCGGCACGGCCGGCAATGACGACCTGTTCGGCGGGCCCGGTGCCGATACGCTGGAGGGCGGGGGCGGCAATGACCGGCTGTTCGGCGAGCAGGGCGATGACGTGCTCGATGGCGGCGCCGGCGCCGACACGCTCTTCGGCGGCGATGGCGACGACCTGATCTTCACCGGGGATGACAGCGCCTTGGACCACGCCTTCGGCGGCGCGGGCGCCGATACGCTGGTCGGGCAGGGGCACGGCGACTACCTGCATGGCGGCGACGGCAACGACGTCTTCGTCCTCGCCGCGCCCCGCAACGCGGGCAGCAAGAACGTCTACATCGAGGATTTCGTCGCCGGTCCGGGGGGCGAAATCGTGGATGTGACCTTCCTCGGGATCAGTGAGTTCGCCACGATCCTCGAACTCGGCGCGGATTTCGCAAGCTACTGGCGGATCCCGGTCTGGCTCGGCTCTCAGACCACGACCTACTACTTCGCCGATCAGCAGGAAGCGGCCTTCGTCGCATCGAACTTCCGATTTTCGTTGGACGCCACGGACGACCTGATCTTCGGCACCGCCGGCATCGACGATCTCTTCGGCGGGCTCGGCGCCGATACGCTGCTCGGCGATGCGGGCAATGACCGCCTGTTCGGCGAGGACGGCGACGACGTGCTCGATGGCGGTCCGGGCGCGGACACGCTGTTCGGCGGCCTCGGCAACGACCTCTACATCCTCGACAGCCTGGCCGACCGCGTCATCGACACCGGCGGCGCGGATACCATCGCCGCGCCCTTCAACGTCACGCTCCAGGCCGGGATCGAGGGGCTCCTGCTGCTCGGCGGGCTCGCGCTGCGCGGCACCGGAAATGGGCTCGACAACATCCTGGTCGGCAACAGCGGCCCGAACCTGCTGGTCGGCGGCGGCGGGCGCGACAGCCTCCGCGGCGAGGAGGGCGCCGACACGCTGAACGGCGGGGCAGGGGCCGACACCATGGCCGGCGGCCCGGGCGCCGACCGCTACATCGTGGACAGCCCCGGGGATGTGCTGATCGAGTTCGAAGGCGAGGGCAACGACCAGGTCGTGTCCTCCATCTCCTGGACGCTCGGCGCGCATTTCGAGGGGCTGCAGCTCACCGGCACGGCCGACCTTGCCGGCACCGGCAACGAGCTGGCCAACCGCGTGGCCGGCAATGCCGGGAACAACCTGCTGGTCGGGCTCGACGGCAACGATGCGCTGGTCGGGCTGGACGGCGCCGACACGCTGATCGGCGGGCCGGGGCGCGACGTGCTGAATGGCGGGGCAGGGGCCGACATGTTCGTCCTGTCCAGCCCATCGGCGGCGGACGGGCCCGACAAGATCGTGGATTTCAGCCCCGGCGAGGACATCATCGCGCTCATCGCCGCCGGCTTCGGCGCCGGCCTCCTGCCTGGCGCGCTCGATCCCGCGCATTTCGTCGCGCACGCCTCGAACCAGGCGGCGTCACCCGCGGGCACGCCACAGGTCATCTACAACACGCTGAACGGCGGCCTGCTGTTCGACCCCGACGGCCCTGGCGGCGTGCCCGTTGCGAAGATCGCCGTGGTGCTCGGCGTCCCCGCCCTGACCGCCACCGACATCATCCTGATCTGAAGCAGCAGTCCCTTCGGCGACCTGGCCCCGGCCGTGCCCCCACCCCTACGCGGCGTCCGGCCGCGGTCGCAGGCAGCCAGGGGGAACGGGGAGGTAGCTCGACCGGATGTGGCGGAGGGGGTGCGACCGGCTTCGAACCGTCGCAGGCCGGCGACCCCGCGGGGCAGCCATGCTTGGGTTGACGCACGCCTTCAGAACCTGCGCCATACCCCGATCAGGCCGCCCAACTCGCGCAGCGCATCGTCGCCTGCCGTGGTGAAGATCACGCCGCCCTGCAGCGACCAGCCCGGCGCGAACTCGTAGACGGCGCTCAGTTGCGCCTTGCTGTTCCAGCTCGCGGGATAGACGCCACGCCCAGCGCCGTTCGAGATCGTCGTGAAGCTTTGCGCCAGCAGCAGCCAGCGCTCCGCAGGGCGGATGCCGAAGGTGAGGTCGAGGCGCCATTCGTCGGGCGGATCGTCGGCGCGGAAACGGTAGGCGGCCTCCGCGTTGACGAAAGCCGGCGTCTCGCCCAGCTGGAAGCCATGGCCGTAGAGCAGACGCAGATCGAACTGTGCGTCCGTGTTGCCGGCCCGGGCGGACCGCCGGTCGTCCGATGCCCCTGGGATGCGGCCGACCGCCTGGATCGAGAGCACGCTGGCGGAGTCGCTCCAGAGGCGGACACGCGCGCCGAGATCGGTATAGCCGAGGCCCGAGAAGCTGTCCGCGCCGGCGCCGGCGCTCCGCGTCCACCGCAGCGAGGGCGCGGCGATCGCGGTCAGCCAATCGGTCACGCCATATTCGAGATAGAAGGTGGTTTCGAGCTTGCGGTATTCCGGCTGAGAGGTCGGGTTGCCGGCACGCAGATACTGGCTGCCCGCGGTGAAGGCCGCGGTGCCGATGAAGATCCCGCTGCCTTCCGCCTGCGTCCAGGCCGCGGCAAGCGCCTGTGGCGCGGCCGGCAGCAGGGCGAGCAGCCCGAGCGCCAGCGCCCTCATGCCGACTGAACCCGGTTGCCGCCCGCGGCCGAAGCCCTTTCGGCCGCCGCGACCGCCGCGACGAAGGCCGGGCGCGGATCGGTGCCGGTCCGCGCGACGCCGAGGCTCACCGTGATCTGCCCGCGGAGGTCTCCCGCCCCGCCAGGGAGGCCCGCGGCGGCGATGGCGCCGTGCAGCGCCTTGCCGAGATCGGCTGCGTCCGCCGCCGGCGGCACCAGCACCGCGAACAGCCCATTGCCGAGATCGGCCAGCAAGGCGCCGAGCGGCGCCGGCACGCGCGCGACGACGGCAGAAGTGGCCTCGCGCACGGCGGCCAGTCGCGCCGGGTCGGGGGCCATCGCCGCACCGTCGATCAGCAGCGCGATCACCCCGCACCCCGGGCGCGCAGTTGCCAGCGCGGCATCGAAGGCGCGCTGGCCGGGCAGGCCCGTCACCGTCTCCACGAGCGCCTGCGGCGTCTGGCCACCGAGCGCGGCTTCCAGCGCCGCCTCGCGCGCGCGCCGACGGTCGAGTTCCGCCTTGAGCCGCAGCGCCGAACGCAGCCGGGCGGAGAGTTCCATCCGTCGCACCGGCTTGGTGATGTAGTCCGTGGCACCGGCGACGAAGGCCTGCGCCAGGCTCTCGGCATCCGTGAGGGTCGTGACCATCAGGATGGGCAGGTCCGCATGCCGGCGCTCGCCGCGGATGCGCGCGCAGGTCTCGATCCCGTCGAGGCCCTCCATCATCACGTCGAGCAGTACCGCATCGGCGGTGCCATCGCGCAGGATCGCGAGCGCCGCTTCGCCGGAACCCGCCGTCACGATGTCGCCATAGCCGGCGGCGAGCAGATGCGCGCAGGTGATGTCCCGCGCGTCCTCGCTGTCATCCACGACGAGGATGCGCGTCATCGCCGGTCTCCTTCCAGGGCGAGCCGTTCATAGACCCGCCAGGCGCCGTATTCGCCGACCAGGGCATAGCCCGGCTGGCCGCCGCCGTGCAGCGCGGGAAAGGCGGCGCGGATGCGGTCCAGACGTGCCGCCGGCCCCGCCTCCCCACGCACCACGACAACCGGCGCCGTCAGCCGACCGACCCGGGCCGCCAGCGCGAAATCCGGCTCCTCCGGCGCGATCAGGCCGGCCGCGGTGCCGCGCGCGGCGATCAGCTCCGGCGCGGCGCGGAGATCCACCGCCACGCCCGTCCTGCCTTCCAGCGCGGCCGCGAGGGCGCGGATGTCGCGCAGCGCGGCATCGGGCTCGGCCGGCGCGAGGCCGAGCGCGGCGCGCATCCGTCCAACGCCCGGATCGGCGGAGAGCGGCAGCACGCCGATGCCACCCGCGAAGCCCGCCGCCAGCATCGCCATTCCGAGCGCCGGGCGCGCCGCGTCCCGGATGAGCAGCGCCGCCCCCGTGGCCGCCAGCCCGATGGTTGGTGCGACGAGATCGAGCATCGGCACCGCCAGCCCGAAGGCCCCTCCGACCAGCGGCGCGGAGAGCGCCAGTCCGGCGAGCGCGATGCCGAGCAGCCGGAGCGGCGGCAGGCCCCGCGGCTCGATCGCGAGCGCCAGCAGCACCGGCAGCCCGGCGAGCGGCAGCAGCAGCGTCGCCGGGGCAGGCCAGGGCGCGTCGGGCCGGGCGGTGCCGAGCGCTTCGAGCGGCGCGCCGGGATCGCCACCGAAGATCAGCGCGACGAAGGCGAGCCCGCCGAGCGCCGCGAGCAGCGGGAACAGCAGGATCAGCAGCAGCCCGCCCGGCGCGCGGGCCAGCAGTTCCGGCGGCTGGACCAGCGCGATGAAGGGCGCGGCGATGATCGCCAGCACGATCCCCGCGGGATCGGCGAGGACGAGCAGCGCCAGCGCCGCACCCGCCAGCATCGCATCCGGGGCCGCCGCGCGCCGCCGCAGCCGCGCGAGCCCGATCGCCAGCAGCGAGAGCCCCGCGGCGACCAGCACCGGCCCCGGCCCCTCCGCCACCAGCCAGAGCGTGAAGGGATGCAGCACCAGCAGCAGCGTCGCGAGCAGCGCGGCAACGGGGCCGAGGCCGGCGCGGCCGAGATAGGCCCACCAGATCGCGCCGAGCAGCGCCGCCAGCGCCGCGGCGAGAAGCGCCGGCCCGGGCACATCCGTGTGGCCGGTCATCGCCTGCCACGCGGCGCTGAGCGAGGCCGGCAGCGGCGGGTAGGTGCTGGCCGCATGGCCGACCGGCACCGCGCCCTCCGCCAGCGCGATCGCCTCGCCCCAGAGCGCGATCATCCCCGGCGCCAGCGCCTCCCGCGCGTCCAGCAGCCCGAGCCAGGCGACCAGCAGCGCGAAGAGCAGGCCGGCGAGCGCGGTGCCGAGCGAGGCCGGGCTCATCTTTGCGCGGCCGCGGGGGCGGCCCCCGCCTTGGCGAGTTCCGCCGCCATCTGCTTCGACAGCCCGTGCTGCGTCTTCTCCCAGTAGAAGGGATTACGGATGAGCTGCCACAGCGCCTTGTAGGCCGCGATCGAGAGCAGCACCCAGTAGTAGGGCACCGTCAGCGCCCAGGGCGCGAGTTCCAGCCACCGCCGCCGGAACGGCGCCAGCATCGAAAGGTAGATGAACAGCGCATTGCCGAGCAGCAGGTTCAGCACCGAGAGCCACAGCAGCAGCGGCGGGAAGATCACGTCGAAGGCCGCGGTCTGCGTCACCGCCCAGGCGGCGAAGATCACCCAGAACAGCGGGTTGAGGATGCCGGAGAGCATCGTGCCGCCGATGAAGAAGACGAAGCCGAGCACGCCGAGCGGGCCGACGCTGCGCAGCAGGTGCAGCGGGCGGCGGGTATGCACCAGGAAGGTCTGCATGTAGCCCTTGATCCAGCGGCTGCGCTGGCGGATCCAGTTGCCCTGGTGGCAGTTCGCCTCCTCGAAGGTCGTGCTTTCGATCACGCCCACCCGGTAGCCCTTCTGGGTCAGGCGGATGCCGAGATCGGCGTCCTCCGTCACGTTGAACGGATCCCAGGCGGACAGTTCGCGCAGCACGTCGGTGCGGAAGTGGTTGGAGGTGCCGCCGAGCGGGATCGGCACGCCGAGCCGCTCCAGCCCCGGCAGCATCAGGTCGAACCACAGCGAGTAGTCGAGCGTGAACATCCGCGTCAGCCAGTTCTCGTTCGCATTGTAGTAGTTGAGCCGGCACTGGATGCAGGCGGTGTTCGGCGGGCTCGCGCGGAAGGCGGCGACGACCTTGCGGAGCTGGTCCGGTTCCGGCTTGTCCTCGGCGTCGAAGATCACGAGGTACTCGCCGCGCGCGAACTGCAGGGCGTAGTTGCACGCCTTCGGCTTGGTCTGCGGCTTCGACGCAGGGACGATCACGATCTCGAAGATGCCTTCGAGCCCGAGCGCGCGCGCCGCGCCGATCGTCTCCTCGTCCTTCTCCTCCAGCACGATCTTGATGTCGAGCTTGCCGAGCGGGTAGTCGAGGTTGCGGAGCGCATGGGCCAGGATCGGCAGCACCTCCGGCTCGCGGAACATCGGCACGAGCACGGTGAAGCTCGGCAGCTCGTCGTCCTTCAGCAGCCGCGCCGCAGTCTCGAGCGCGCGGGCGCCGGCCTCGGTGGCGGTGCCGCCGGCCCAGGCGAGCACGCCCTTGAAGACGAAGTTGCCGAGATAGAAGAAGGTCATCAGCAGGTTCACCGCGATCAGCGTCGTCACCGGGGCGAAGGCGAGGCCCGCGAGGAAGGCGGTGAAGAGCAGGTAGAGCGCGACGAGCTGCGCCGGCGTCGCCACGCGCCGGGCCGACATCTCGGGATCGGCCTCGGCCAGGCCATGCACCGCCCGGTGCGACTGTGCGTCCCGGAAGGCGCGCTGCACGGCGAGCGAGAGGTCGAAGCGGGTGCAGACCGCGAGCCGCGTGCGCGGCCCGCCGAGGCGTCTCGCGGCCAGCACCGCGGCAGGGCCCGGCGCGCAGACGGCGACCGTCACCGCGCCGTCGGCTTCCCGCCGCCAGGGGATCGCGCCCTCGCGCACATAGGCCTCGGCCCGCTCCCGCTCGAGCAGCGCCGGATCGGGCGGCGTGGCGCGAAGATCGGCGAAGTCGAGGTCGAAATGCTGCGCCAGCGCCCTGTAGTAGTCGAGCGGGCGGAGCGCGCGGCGCGCCATCAGCGCGTCCGCCAGCGGCACTTCCCAGCGCCCAGCCATGCGCTTGGCCTCGTCCAGCGCATCGAGCCTGATGACCCCGCGGGCGACCAGGATGTCGCCGATCAGTTCCTCCTCGGCGCGCGGCGGGTTCATCGCCGCGCTCAGGCGCCGCCGCGTCGGCGCCGCCAGGACCGCGCGAAGACGCCGACGAGCAGCGCCGTCACGGCCAGCCAGGCGCCGGCGATCAGCCAGGGCCGCCAGCGCGCGAGCAGCGCCAGGACATCGGTCTGGTCAGGATAGGCGATGCGCACCAGCGCGTCGCGGCCCGAGGCCCAGGCGAAGGCGATGCCGCGCGCATCGGCGATCGCGACATCGCCGCGGTCGAGCGACAGCACCTCGGGCACGCCGAGCCCGCCGGCGGCAGGCCGCAGCCACAGCCCCGGCGTGCCGCCGCTCGTCGCGACGAGCTGCGCGGCGACGCCAGGGCCGCCTCCCGTGATGTCGAACAGCGTGCGGCCCTCCCGGTCGGCCAGCGTCACGCGGCCGCGGTCGAACCGCAGCGGCGTCGGCCGCAGCCAGCCCGGCGCCTCGCCGGCCAGCGCGATGAAGGGGCCGGTCGGCGCCTCACCCAAGCCGACCGCCACCGAGATCGCCGCCCCCGGCGCCACCTGGCCGCGCAGCACCGAGAGCAGCGGCGCCAGGTCGCCCGCCGAGGGCGCCGCCGGCAGCAGCAGCCGGACCGCTTCGCGGAACCGCGGCGAAAGGTCGTGGAAGTCGGCCGGCGCGGCGGCCGTGTCGGCCAGCAGGAGCGTCGAGGAGGGCAGGATCTGCGCCGGCAGCCCGACCGGCAGCTGCGCGCAGTCGCCACCGCTCGGGCGACGCTGCACGATCACCCGCAGGCGGTTGTCGAGGCCGACCAGGCCGTCGGGGATCGACGCGCGCAGCCGCGCCGGCGTCTCGCCGCCGAGGCTCGCGCTGGCGATGATCGCCTCGTTCAGCAGCGCCACCGCGCTCGGCCGCTCGCCGCGCCCGTCCTGCGCCGCGGCGAGATCGAGCGAGAGCCCGGTGGGCCGCGTGCCGGCGGGCAGGTCGCGCAGGCTGAAATCCAGCGTCCAGCTCCCGCGCTCCACCACATCCTGCGCCGCAAGGTCGCCGCGCAACGCGGCCAGCGGCACGGCGCGGCCGCGCGGGACGGGTGCGGCGGCCTGCACCGCAACCTCGCGCCCGATCGCCGCCTCCCGCCAGGCCGTGCCGAGCAGGCGCGCCGCGGCCTCGGATTCGGCCCCGGCGATCGCGAGCGCCGGCGCCCCCGCAGCCTCCACGACCGCGATCCGCGCGCCCTCGCCGCCGCGCTGGATCGTCACGAGCCCGCGGATCCAGGTGCCGTCGGCCCCGCGCGTCGCCGGAGGGGCGGCCGCGAAGGCCACGCGCCGGCCCGTGCCGGCGAGCGCATGCGCCGCAGCAAGCGCCGCCGCGGCCTCGCCCGGCTGCAGCGGCCCGGCCGGCGTCACCACTGTCACGTCGTGCGGCAGCAGCCGGAGCATCTCGCCGACCGGCAGGCCCTCCGCGCCGCGCCAGGCGAGCGTAAGCCCCGTACCCGGAAGCACGTCGAGCCGCTCGCCGGCCAGCCGCTGATCGAGGCACCGGTCCTCCGTCAGTGCGCCGACCAGCTTGAGCGTGACGCGCAGGAAGCCGTTGCCGCGCGCCAGGTCCTCGGGCGTCAGCGGCAGGTCCACCGCCACGGCGCCGCCGCCCGCCGGCAGCGGCCTGGCGAGCAGCGAACGGCCATTCGCCACCACCTCGAGGCCCCGGCGCCCTTCGAAGATCGCGCGGCTTTCCAGCCGCAGGGCCAGCGTCGCGCCGGTGATGTCGGCGCCACGCGGCAGCGGGAAGAACAGCTCGCGCGCCGTGCCGAGCCCCTCCAGCGCGACGCCGTCGGGAAAGCCGAGATCGGCGAGGCCGATCCGGCGCTGCACCACCTCGGGCGGGAGCTGCGCCCGCGGCGCGGCAAGCGGCAGGAGAAGGAAGGCGGACAGCAGAAGTCGCGCGAAAGGCATCAGGCCAGGCTTCCTCGATCCGGATTGGTGGCTGGGGCCGCGGCAAGGGCGGCACGTTCGGCGGCGAAGGCCTCCGCGATCGCCTCGATCGCGGCGCGGGCCGCCGCCTCGTCGGGCGGCGAGGGCGCCAGGGTGAGGGCTTCGAGGGCCGCGGCGGCCTCGCCGCAACGCGGAAAGCCCACGCAACCCGCCACGCCGGCAATCTGGTGCGCCTCCCGGCGGAGCGTGCCGAGCGGCCCGCGGTCCGATGCGGCCGCCGCCCGCAGCATGTCGAGGCGGGCTTCCATCCGCCCGGCGAACCGCTCGGCGATCGCAAGAAGTGCGGCGGCCGCGTCCTGGACCATGACACCAATCCCAAGGGTTGCCGCCCAGGAGACGGCATCTCTGCATGCGCCCATGATGAAGGGACTGCGTGCATTCTCGCAAGCGCCTGCAATCCCGGATAGTCTCCGTGGCATGGATACAAATGCGCGCGCGCTGCCGATGCTCGCGGCCACCCTCCTTGCCGGCGGCCTCGGGCCGGTGCCGATCCCGGCCGACGAGGCCGACCGCATCGCCGCCATGGCCGATCACGACCTGCTCGACCCGCATGCGGAACCGGCCTTCGACCGCATCGCCGGGCTGGCCGCCGGCCTGTTCGATGCGCCGTCGAGCCTTGTCTCGCTGGTGCTGCATGACGAGCAGGGCGCGCTCGGCGCCTGTGGCGCCGACGACCGGCGGGTGCCTCGCGACCTCAGCTTCTGCGCCCGCGGCATTCTCCAGGACCGACCGCTGCTGATCCCCGATACGCGCAAGGACCCCGTCTTTGCCCGCCACCCCCTGGTGGTCGGCGGCCCCGGCATCCGATTCTACGCCGGCGCGCAGCTCCGGCTGGGTGACCGCCACCGCGCCGGCATGCTCTGCGTGTTCGACACCCGCCCGCGGGCGGCCCTGGAGGATGCCGCCTGCCAGCGCTTCAACGCGCTCGCCGACATCGCCTCGGACATGATCCGCATGCGCCGCGGGATGCTGCTCGCGGAAGCGTCCGAGCGCCGCGCCGGCGCCGTCAGCCGGGAACTCGCGCGCATCGCCGAGATGTCCGCCGAGCAGGGGCTGCTGCTGCAGGCCACGCTCGACACCGTCGAGATCGGCATCGCGGTGGTGGACCGCGACCTCCGCCTCGCCATCGCCAACGAGCGCTACTTCCAGCTCAGCTGCACGCCCCCCGCCGCACGCCGGATCGGCGCCCCCTTCGAGGAGATCGTGCGCGGCTGGGCGGAGAATGGCGCGCTGCTCGACGGCCCGCTCGAGGAGTTCGTGCGCGCGCGGGTCGAGGCCGCGGCGCGGCGCGAGAGCATCCGCGCCGAACTGCCGACGCGCGACGGCAGGCTGATCCTTGTCCAGCGCAAGCCGATGCCGGACGGGCGCTTCCTCGTTGCCCTGACCGACGTGACCGAGGCGCGCATGGCCGAACGCCGGAAGGACGAGTTCGTCGCCACCGTCAGCCACGAACTCCGCACGCCGCTCACCTCCATCTCCGGCTCGCTCGGCCTGCTCGCGAGCGGCGCCGCGGGCCCTCTCGAGCCGCGCGCGCGGCGCATGGTGGAGATCGCCGAGACCAACAGCCGCCGCCTGGTGCGGCTGGTCAACGACATCCTCGACATCGAGAAGCTGGGCAACGCGGCCACCGAGATGCGCTTCGCGCCGCTCGACCTGCCGGCGCTCGCGGCGGCGGCGGTGGAGGGGCTCCGGGGGTACGCCGATGGTCTTGGCGTCCGTCTCTCGGTCAGCCCGGCGCCGCCCGATCTGCCGCCGGTGCGCGGCGATGCCGACCGGCTCACCCAGGTGGTGACCAACCTCGTGTCGAACGCGGCCCGCTTCTCCCCGCCCGACGGAGAGGTGCGGATCGGCTTCGGCGCGGCGCCGGAGGGTGGGGTACGGCTCACCGTCGCCGATCGCGGGCCCGGCATCCCGGCTGCCTTCCTGCCGCGGCTCTTCCAGCGCTTCGCCCAGGCGGAGACCGCGGGCGCACGCGCCAAGGGGGGCACCGGGCTCGGCCTTGCGATCGTGCAGGAGATCCTGCGCCGGCATGGCGGCACCATCGCCGTCGAGACCGCAGAGGGCGAGGGCACGACCTTCCATGTGGATCTGCCTGCCTGGCGGCAGAGGGCGCGGGACAGCGAAGCGGTGCCGCGCGTGCTGGCCTGCGGTGCCGCCCCCTGGCTCGCGCCGCTGGCCGAGGCGCTGCGCGCCGCCGGTTTCGCGATGGAGGGGGCCGCCGACGCGGCGGACACCGTGGCGCGCGCCGAGGCCCAGGCGCGGCCCGCCTTCATTCTCCTGCCCCTGGGGACGGGGGAAGCTCTGTCGCTCGAGGCCGTCGCCCTGCTCCGAGCCCGTACCGCGCTGCGGCAGGTACCGCTGCTGCTGGTGGCGGGCGAGGATGGCGGCGTGGCGGCGCTCGACCTGTTGGACTGGCTGCCCCCGCCCCTCGACATCGGCCAGCTCGCGGCGCGGATCGGCGAGCTCGGCGCCGCGCTGCCGCCGCCGCACCGGCCGCGCGTGCTGCATCTCGCGGCGGAGGAGGAACTCGGCCAACTCGTCGCTGCCGGCCTGGCGCGGGTGGCCGAGGTGACGGTCGCGCCGGATTTGGCCGCGGCGCGACGGCTGCTGGAGGCGCAGGGCGCCGATGTGGCGCTGCTCGATCTCTCGGCGCAAGATTCGGACGCCGAGGCGCTGCTCGGCGAGCTCGCCCGCCGCATAGGCGATGAAGTGCGGCTGCCGGCGGTCATCATCGCCGAGACCGCCGCGGCCGGCCTTGCCGACCGGCTCGCCGCCGCCATGGCCGCGGCGGCGGAGCCGCCGGCCGAGGTCGCGGCAGCGCTGCAAAGGATGGCGGCCTCGCGGGGACAGCCGGCATGACCGGCGCGACGCCGCTCCGCGTGCTGTATGTGGACGACGAGCCGGACATCCGCGACGTGGTGGAACTTGCCCTGTCGCTCGACCCCGCGATCGAGACGCTGATGTGCGGGTCCGGTGCCGCCGCGCTGCGGGACGCACCCGGCTTCGCGCCGGACATCATGCTGTTCGACGTGACGATGCCCGGCATGGATGGCCCGGCCACCTGGACGGCCCTGCGCGCCCACCCCGCCCTTGCGGACGTGCCTGCGGTCTTCTGCACCGCGCATGTCGCCCCGCGGGACGAAGCTGCGCTGAAGGCGATCGGCGCGCGGGCGGTGCTCGGGAAGCCGTTCGATCCGATGCGCCTCGCCGCCACGGTGCGTGCGCTCGCCGCGTCACGGCCAGGGGAAATCGGAACGAAGTAGCGGGCACCGGGCGCTGGCGGCGAGCTGAGGCCGGATGAAGACGCATAGGGGAATGTTCGTCCGATCCGGCTTCGCCAGTGGAGCACATCCCGATCAATGATCCAGATTGGGCGAGCGCGCGCACGCCGGCGGTGAGGCCGGCTACCTGGACACCGCGGATGGTCAGGCGAGCAGGCTGAGGCCTCGGGCGGCCGGGTTGGCGCCGTCCTGGATGCGGCCGAGGCTGCGGTTGCCCTGCTCGCCGACCTCGCGCAGCTCGGCCCTGACCCGCGCGGCGTCGTCCAGCGAGAGGCGGACCGAGACGCGGCGGGTCCCGTCAGCCATGGGCGGCTACCTCCCGACGTCGGTGGGGGTGGACTGCCGCGCGGCGAGGCCGTCAGCCATGCCGGAGCGGAGCGCGGCGAGGAGTGCGGCAGTGGCCCAGCCGGCAGCACCGAGTTCGCGCGCGGTGGCCAATGCGCCGGTCATGTCCAGCGTCACGCCGCCCACCGTGGCGCCGGTGCAGGCGGTGCCGGCGGTGCCGGCGGTCCAAGCGGCTGCGCCCTGGACGGTGGCGGGGGGCATGGGTTGCGTAGGGACAGCGATGACCGCAGTCGCGGTCAAGCGCCGCGCAGCCGCCGCAGTAGTCAGGGCCCTGGCCGAAATGCCAGGCGGCTCGGCTTCATACCGAGCGCACTATGGATTGACCTTTCGCGCCCACTCGAAGTCGGCGAGTGATCGGATC
>VFQP010000518.1_pt1 | contig 71963 bp, 53 predicted proteins | sample 3512351 | NCBI WGS metagenome assembly VFQP01 (sample SAMN10412372, study PRJNA504923) | tailings metagenome | isolation source: Relicate 1 Philex TSF1 revegetated site | place: Philippines: Tuba, Benguet | collected 2017-08-29
CTCCGAGACCGCGCCCCAGCCGCAACTCCAGCTTCCGCCGCAGGAGGCCGCCGCACCGCGACCGCCGGCCCCGCCGACCGAGCCGACGCGCGATGCAGGCAGCAAGCCCGCCGCCGACGCGCCGCCGCAGGACGGTGGCCAGCGCAGCAACAACGGCGAGCAACGCCCGCCCCAGCAGGGTGGCCAGCCGCAGGGTCAGAACCAGAACCGTCAGGACCAGAATCGCCACGATCAGGGCCGACAGGACCAGGGCGGCGAGCGCGGCAACCGGCGCGACCGCTTCAAGAACAACCGCCGCGATCGCCAGCGCGGCCGTGACGACGGCCTGCCGCAGGACGGCGGCAACGACCATGCGCAGCGCCTGCCGCCGCCGAACGTCCCGGAAGGCTTCCCGCAGTATTCGTTGAGCGACCTCAAGCGGATGCCGGCGCACAAGCTGCTCGACATCGCCGACCAGCTCTCGATCGAAGGCGTCGCCCGCGCCCGCAAGCAGGACGTGATCTTCGGCCTGCTCAAGGTGCTCACCCGCTACGGCGAGGGCGTCGTCGCCGACGGCGTGCTCGAGATCCTGCCCGACGGTTACGGCTTCCTGCGTGCGGCTGAGGCGAGCTATCTCGCCGGCCCGGACGATGTCTACATCTCGCCCAGCCAGATCCGCCGCTTCAATCTCCGCACCGGTGACCATCTGTCCGGTCGCATCCGCTGGCCCAAGGACGGCGAGCGTTACTTCGCGCTGTCGGTGGTGGACACGATCAACGGCGAGCCGCCGGAGGCCAGCAAGGGCAAGGTGCTGTTCGAGAACCTGACCCCGCTGTTCCCGCGCAAGCGCTTCAAGCTCGAACGCGGTGACGGCTCCAGCGAGGACATCGCCGGTCGCATCCTCGATCTGATGGCGCCGCAGGGCAAGGGCCAGCGCGCGCTGATCGTCTCGCCGCCGAAGGCCGGCAAGACGATGATGATGCAGCAGATCGCCAGCGCGATCACCTACAACCATCCCGACGTGCACATGATCGTGCTGCTGATCGACGAGCGTCCGGAAGAAGTGACCGAAATGCAGCGCACCGTGCGCGGCGAGGTCATCTCCTCGACCTTCGACGAGCCGGCCGCACGCCACGTGCAGGTGGCCGAAATGGTGATCGAGCGCGCCAAGCGCCTGGTCGAGCACAAGAAGGATGTCGTCATCCTGCTCGACTCGATCACCCGCCTCGCCCGCGCCTACAACAACGTCGTGCCGAGCTCCGGCAAGGTGCTCACCGGCGGTGTCGACGCCAATGCGATGCATCGCCCGAAGCGCTTCTTCGGCGCCGCGCGCAATGTCGAGGAAGGCGGTTCGCTGACCATCATCGCCACCGCCCTCGTCGATACCGGCAGCGCGATGGACAAGGTGATCTACGAGGAGTTCAAGGGCACCGGCAACTCGGAAGTGCACCTCGACCGTCGCATCACCGAGAAGCGCGTCTACCCGGCGATCAACGTCAACCAGTCGGGCACGCGCCGCGAGGATCTGCTGATCGAGCCGGACCTGCTGCAGCGCATCTGGATCCTGCGCAAGCTGCTCCATCCGATGGACGAGATCGCCGCGATGGAATTCCTGCTCGACAAGATGAAGAGCACGAAGTCCAACGACGAGTTCTTCTCGTCGATGAAGCGCTGATTCCCTAGCGCGATGAAGGAAAAAAGCCCCGCGGATGCGGGGCTTTTTTTCTGGGGCGTCGCTCCTCAGCCCTCGATCGGCGTCAACAACTTGAAACGGGACGACTCGGGTGCGACCTCCCCTGCCATCAGGGTATCGGGGCTGAAACCGGCCGGCGTCGGTGCAGCCCAGTCGGGATGGTTCGCGCGCCCCGGGTGGTAGGCCGCCCATTGACCGTAGGCAGGCTCACGCTGTCCTTGCAGAAAATAGGACACCGGCGTCCGGACAACCCAGTAGCCGCGAGCTGCCTCGTCCCCTTCGGTCGGAGGTACGAACCTCCACCGCTTCGCCCCGGCGATCGCGGACTTCGCCAGCGAGGACCGGATCGATTCCATCTGGCGCGCTGTGCCCAGCGCGGTGAGGTTGACCTGCTCCGCGACGACGTCTTCAGGCAGGCCATCGCGGTTGATCTTGAGGAGCAGGTAAACGACCCCGGTCCCACCCATTCGAGCGACGTCGACCGGATAACGGGGCGGCAGCATCGAGTCCGCACGGACACGGCCCGGGTCGTCTGCATCGTTCTCGTCCCCGAAATGCGCGCTCGCGATCCGGACATTCATCGTCCCACCCTCGGAAGGCGTGGCGATCAGCCTCAAACGCATCTTCGCACGAGCGAGCGCCGGCACGCCGTCGACCAGAATCGGATCGAATCGCATGCCGGACGCGGAGCGCTCGACCAGATCCACGACGTATGACGGCAGCTTTTCGGGCTGGTCGAGGACATGCCCGGTCACCGTGCCGTCGCGATCGATATCCACGTGCCCCGTCACCAGCATGGAGGCCTCGACCTCGTGACGCGCCTGACGCGCGGTCTGGGCGTCGGCGTCAGGCGCGGCGGCGGTCAGAAAAGCGACGGCGAGCAGCGCGGAGAGCGTTCGGTTCATCGGTGCATCCTGCAGAGAACGGGGCCCGACTGTGCCGGGTGCACGCCGCGGCGACAAGCCCCCGGGTATCCTCGAGATCAGCGCTCGCGCAGAAACCGCGCCATCGACACCCCGTCGCCGCCCGGCGCCGGGGCGAACTCGGCGGCGACGTCGACGAAGCCGCGCATCACCGCGATCTCGCGCGGCGTGCGGTTGAGGGTGTCGCGCAGGTCGGGGTCCGCGCCGGCGCGCAGCAGGCGACGGGCCAGACGCAGCTGGCCGTGCAGGCCGGTCAGGTGCAGGGGGCCGAAGCCGCGCGGGTCCTGGGCGTCGAGCGCGACGCCTTCGTCGAGCAGGTGCTCCATCGCCGCCAGCACCACATCCTCGTCGCAGGCGGTGCCGGGCTCGGCGCGCGCGCCCAGCAGCAACAGCAGCGGTGTCACGCCGCCCGCGGCCGGGGCATCGACCTCGGCGCCGGCCAGCAGCAGCGTGTCGAACAGCGCCAGCAGACGGGGCCGATCGCGCGAAGTGAAGCCGTAGAGCGCCGCGCAATGCAGCGGCGTCAGCCCCTGGGCGTCGGTGGCGTGGATGTCCGCGCCGGCCGTCAGCAGACGCGCAGCCAGATCCGGCAGGCCGAGCGCAGCCGCGAGCATCAGCACACTGACTTCGCCGGGCAGGCGCTGGTCGAGATCGGCGCCGGCCGCGAGCAGGCGCTCGACGACGGCACCGTGACGCATGCTGACCGCCGCCGACAGCGGTGTGGCCCCGGACTGCGCGGCGCGGGCGGTGTCCGCGCCGCGGGTCAGCAGCAGGTCGACCACGGCCAGATGGCCACCGCCCGCCGCACGCAGCAGCGCGGTACAGCCCTGGCTGTCGGCCGTATCGATCGGCAGGCCCAGATCCAGCAGCCGACGCACGGCCTCGGCATCGCCGGTCATCGCCGCGGCCGGGAGGTCGCCCGCCTCCAATGCACGCCGGGGCGGCGCCCAACCGCGCCAGTCGAGCCAGTCGGCCAGATCGCGGCGTCCCGCTGCCAGCGCTACGCCCAGCGGCGTCTGGCCGTCCGCAGCGCGCGCCGAGGCCGACGCGCCGTGGCGCACCAGGGTCTTCAGGGCGGCCTCGCGTCCGAGCGCAGCCGCCAGATGCAACGCGGTCATGCCGCGCGAATCGCGAGCATCGAGGTCCACCCCGATCGTGACCAGCTGCTCCAGCAGGCGCGGCCAGCCCAGCCGCACCGCGAGCGACAGCACGGGGTCGCCGTCGGCCGACGGCGCGAATGCATCCGCGCCGCGCGCGAGCAGATCCAGCGCGGTGCGCTCGAACACGCGCGCCGCCTGGTCGTGCTCGGCGCAGGCGACGAGATAGCGCGCCAGTCCGCCCGCGCCCGCCGGCGATGCACCGTGACGCAGCAGCGCCTGGAGGACGGGCAGCGCCTCGGGCGCGCGCGACAGCAGTGAGGCGAGCAGCGTGTCGCCCGTCTCGTCGCGCATCTCCGGATCGGCCCCGTGCGCGAGCAGCCATTCGACGCGCTTGAGCGAGGGCGGCCCGTCGGCGTCGTGCAGCAGGCGACCCAGATCGGCCGGCGTGAGCAGGCGCAGCACGCGGTCGAGACCGTCGAACCGGCCGTCGCGCAGGCTGTCGCGCAGCAGCACGAGGGGTGTCCGCGCATCGGTGTCGAGGGCGTCGTCGGCGCCGACATTGCCGGGCAGTGGATAGGCCGGATCGAGCGCGCGCACCAGCGCCCAGCGCCCGGCTTCGGCCGCGCGGTCGGCGGGACGCTTGCCGTCGGGGCCGGTCACGTCGGCGGGCACGCCGAGCGCGAGCAGACGCTGTACCAGCGCCACCGAGGGCGCATCCGCCGCGCAGGCGAGCACGATCGCATTGCGGCCGCTGATGTCGACAGCCGCGACATCGGCGCCCGCGGCCACCAGGGCCTCCACGGCCGCGAGCCGGCCGCCGCGCGCCGCATCGAGCAGCGGCGTGCGCCCGTCGTTGTCGCGGGCACGCACGTCGGCCCCGGCCGCGAGCAGGGCCGCGAGGATCTCGGTATGGCCGTTGAACGCCGCCACGTGCAGCGCGCCGCGCCGGGCGGGGTCACGGGCGTCTACGCGCGCCTTGTGGCGGATCAGCAGTTGCACGCCGGCCGCATCGTCCTCGTCACCGCCGGCCGCGCCGAGCAGGGCCGGGGTGCCGCCCTCGGCATCCGCGCGCGCGCCGCGTTCGAGCAGGAACTTCGCCAGCCGCCAGTTGCCCGCGGCGCAGGCCACGCCCAGCGGGGTCAGGCCGTCGTGATTGCGTGCCTCGAGATCGGCGGCCGCATCGCCGAGCAGCGCGGCCACGCCCGGATCGGAACTGCGCGCGGCCAGGTGCAGCGGCGTGTTGCCGTCGCGATCGGTCACCCGCGGATCGGCACCGTTCGCGAGCAGGGTCATCACGGCTTCCGGACGCCCGTGCCAGCTGTCGCGGGTGGCCGCGAGCAGCGGGGTCATGCCCGCATGCGCGCCGTTGACGTCGACGCCGCGCGCGATCAGCGCACGCAGCAGGCGCAGATCCGGCAGGACCGCGGCGAGCACCGGCAGACTGCGCTGGTCGCGCTCGTCGGCGAGCGGCAACGCATGCACGTCCGCGCCGGCATCGATCAGCGCCAGCGCCCGATCCACCCGGCCGCCGCGCGCCGCGGCGTACAGCGCGACGTCCGGTGCCGCATCGGCGGGTTCATCGAACAGCGCCGCGGCCGGATCGCCCGGCATCTCCACCACCTGCATGCCGGTCGGCGCCGGCGGCGCCAGCCGTTGCAGGGCGACGTGCAGCGCGGGCCAGGCGAGTGCCGCGCCGGCGACCAGCACCGCGCGCAGCCCCGCGCCGACCGGCGGTATCCAGGCCAGCATCAACACCAGCGCCACCACCGCCGCGACGCACGCGGCCGCCGCGGCGCCGCGCCAGCGCCCGGTGTCGCGGTCGGCGAGCGCACGCCAGTGCTGACGCAGATCGCCGCCCTCGTGCTCCACCGCGTGCCACACGGGCCAGGTGCGCCAGAAGCCGATCACGGCCAGCCCGATGACCACGCTCGTCGCCAGTGCGGCGCCGAGTTCGCCCCCCTGGCGCAGGGCCTGCACGGGCCAGGCGATGCCCAGCCCGGCGAACACCACCGCCGCGCCCCAGACGGCCAGCAGGGCCAGCGCATCGCGGCGCAGCGATGCCGGTTCGAGCGGCACGCCGGCGCGATGCGCTCGCACCGCGAGCGCGACGGCCGGCTGGGCCAGCACGCCGGCCAGGGCCGCCACGAAGCCGCCGATCGCGGTCAGCGCCGTCAGCGCGAGCGCAACCAGCGCCAGACCGGTTGCCGAATGCAGCAGGACACGCGGCCCGCGACGCACAGTCTCAGGCATCGGTGCCCCAGTCCCCGGTCAGCGGATCGGCGGCCAGCGTGGCGGGCAACTGCAGGTGGAAGCCGGTGCGCTGCAGGTGGTCTCGCACCACCTCGGGATTCTCGCGGGCCAGGCGACGGCCCGGCACCAGCGCCACGTCGAGCACGAACGTCAGCACGCCGAGGCGCTCGCGCACGGGCGCGGGCAACACATCGAAGGCATCGCGCTGCGCCAGGTAGACGTAGGTGTCCGCCTTGCGCTGGCTTTTGTAGACGTAGGCGTGCATGGCCTGGAACACCGCGGAAACACCGGTGATTGTGCGGCAAAAGGCCGGCCGTGGGTATCGCGATCCTGCGTCCGCGCCGCGGCATTTCCACGCCCGGTTCAGTGATAGCCGACGTCGGCCGCCACCTTGCCGCGGAACACGTGGTAGGCCCAGGCGGTGTAGCCGAGGATCAGCGGCAGCAGCACGATCAGGCCGACCAGCACGAAGCCCTGCGACGACGGCGGGGATGCGGCCTCCCAGATGCTCAGCGACGGCGGCACGATGTTCGGCCACATGCCCAGCACCAGACCGGCGAACCCGAGCCCGAAGAAGCTCAGCGTCAGCAGGAACGGGCGGGCGTCACGCCCTTCGCGCATCGCCGCGCGCCACAGCAGCACCACGTTCGCCAGCGCCAGGACCGGCACCGGCGACAGCCACCAGAAATTTCCGTCCTCGAACCAGCGCGCCATGATCCGCGAATCGAGAAACGGCAGCCATGCGCTCACCAGCCCCATGAACGCGGCCACCACCAGCACCAGCGGCCGGGTCAGCGTGCGCGCGATCCGCTGCAGGCGGCCCTCGGTCTTGAGGATCAGCCAGGTGCTGCCGAGCAGCGCGTAGCCGAACACCACGGCCGCGCCGGTGAGCATCGAAAACGGGCTGAACCAGTCCAGCGCCCCGCCGGCGTACTTGCCCTCCTCGAGCGGCATGCCCTCCACCAGCGCGCCGAGGATCACACCCTGGGCGAAGGCGGTGAACATCGAGCCCAGCGCGAATGCGGCGCCCCAGAACCGCCTGCCGCGGCGGGCCTTGAACCGGAATTCGAAGGCCACGCCGCGGAACACCAGGGCGATGAGCATCAGCAGCACCGGGAGATACAGCGCCGAGAGCACGATCGCATAGGCACGCGGAAACGCCGCCAGCAGGCCGACGCCGCCCAGCACCAGCCAGGTCTCGTTGCCGTCCCAGATCGGTGCCGCCGTGTTCATCATGTGGTCGAGCTGCTGTCCGTCCTCGGCGAACGGCGCCAGCACGCCGAGGCCCAGCACGAAGCCGTCGAGCAGCACGTACATCAGCACGCCGAAGCCGATCACGCCGAACCACGCCACCGGCAGTACGGTTTCCAGGTCCATCAGTCGTCTCCCACGGGGCCGTCGGCCGCGGAGATCGGCCGCATCGGCGTGCGCTCGCCTTCGTCGTGATCCGGACCGTCGTCGAACGGCTGCGGCCCCTTGCGGATCATCTTGAGGATGTAGCCGCCCCCGGCGCCGAATACCACCGCGTACGCCATCACGAACGCACTCAGCGAGATGATCACGCTGGTGCGGTCGATGTCGCTGACCGCATCGGCGGTGCGCAGCAGGCCCTGGATCACCCAGGGCTGGCGCCCGATCTCGACGACGAACCAGCCGGCGAGCACGGCGACGAACCCGCTCGGCGCCATCAGCCGCCAGCTGTCGAGCAGCCAGCGCGATTCGAACAGCCAGCGCCGCCGCCACGCCCACAGCGAGACGGCCGTGAGCAGCAGCATCGCCATGCCGATGCCGACCATCACCCGGAACGCATAGAACACCGGCGCGACCGGGGGCCGCTCGTCGCGCGGCACCGCGGTCAGCGGCGCGATCGTGCCGTCCCAGCTGTGGGTCAGGATCACGCTGCCCAGGCGCGGAATCGCGATCGCGTAGTCGTTGCGCTCCGCGTCGGCGTTCGGCACCGCGAACAGCACCAGCGGCACGCCTTCACCCGGAGCGCCGTCGTGCCAGTGCGCCTCCATCGCGGCCAGTTTGACCGGCTGCACCTCGCCGGTCTTCAGGCCGTGCAGGTCGCCGACGACGACCTGCGTCGGCACCGTGAGCGCGGCGAACGCCACCGCGAGCTTGAGCATCCGCGTCGCCGCCTCCACGTGCTCGCCGCGGCGCAGATACCACGCCGCCACGCCGCCGATGACGAAACACGTGGTGATGAACGCCGCCAGCACCATATGCGCCAGCCGGTAGGGAAACGACGGATTGAAGATGATCGCGAGCCAGTCGGCGGGGTGGAACACGCCGTCGATCAGCTCGTAGCCGGCCGGCGTGTGCAGCCAGCTGTTGGCCGAGAGGATCCAGAACGTCGAGATCAACGTGCCCATGGCGACCAGGCAGGTCGACAGGAAATGCAGCGTCTCCGACACCCGGCCCCAGCCGAACAGCATCACCCCGAGGAAGCTCGCCTCGAGAAAGAACGCCGTCAGCACCTCGTAGCTCAGCAGCGGTCCGAGGATGTTGCCGGCCTGGGCACTGAGCACGGACCAGTTGGTGCCGAACTGGAAACTCATCACGATGCCCGACACCACGCCCATGCCGAAGGACACGGCGAAGATCCGCATCCAGAAGAAGAACAGCTCGCGCCACACCGGATCACGCGTGCGCAGCCAGCGCCATTCCAGGAACGCCAGCCAGCTCGACAGGCCGATCGTGAAAGCGGGAAACAGCACGTGGAAGGAGATCACGAATCCGAACTGGATCCGCGACAACAGCAAGGCGTCCAAGAGGGCTCCAGAATCCGGCGCGGCGCCAGTCTGCGTGCGCCGGCGTGAAAACCACATGCGGCGCGAGGCCGCACCCCGCCGATGGCCGTGACGCGTGCGACCCGATGCATGACCTTCGCCAGAGCGGTGCGCGCGCCCGCGTCGGTACACTGCGCGCTTCCCTTCGCTCCACGGATCCGCCGATGCGTCGACTGCCGCTGCCCTGGGTGCTGGCCTGCGCCCTCGTTTCGCCTCTCACCCTCGCCCCGGCGCTCGCCCAGCCCGCGCAGCCGCTGACGATGGCGCGGATCATGGACGACCCCGACTGGATCGGTCCGCCGGTCGAGTCGACCTGGTGGAGCTGGGACGGCCAGCGCGCGTATTTCACGCTCAAGCGCGAGGGCGCGACGATCCGCGACACCTGGGTGCAGCCGATCGCCGGCGGCGCTGCGACACGGCTCGACGATGCCGCGCGTGCCGACCTCGACGCGCAGAACCCGATCTACGACGCCACCCGCACGCGCATGGCCTTCGTGCGCAACGGCGACCTGTTCGTGCGCGACCTGCGCACGGGTGCACTCACCCAGATCACCCGCACCGAGGCCCCCGAGGCCCAGCCGCAGTGGACGCCGACCGGCGGCCTGGTCTGGCGCGCGGGGACCGACTGGTACGGCTGGGACCCGCAGCGCGGAACCGCGCAGATCACCAGCCTCAAGGCCGAGGACGACCCGGCCAAGCCGCCGCCGGCCGACGATCTGCGCGAACGCCAGTTCCGCATGATCGAGACGCTGCGCACCGAGCGCGACCGCCGCGATGCGCAGCGCGCGCAGACCGAGCAGTGGCGTCGCGTCGACCCCACCCGCACGGCGGCGCCGGCCTTCCTCGGCAAGAACGTCACCATCGCCGGCAGCGCGCTCTCACCGGCCGGCGACCGCCTGATCGTCGTCACCGCGCCCAAGGGCGGCAACGAAGGTCAGGCCGGCAAGATGCCGCGCTACGTCACCGAATCCGGGTACGAGGAGTTCGAGGACGTGCGCACCCGCGTCGGTCGCAATGATCCGCTGCCGCACACGCTGTGGCTGGTGGACGTGGCCAGCGGCCAGGTCCGCGAACTGAAGACCGATGGGCTGCCGGGCATCGGCACCGACCCGCTGGCCGGCCTGCGCCGCGCCGCCGGCAAGGACGCGCTGAGCGGCAACCGCCCGGTGCGTCTGGAACTCGACGGCCGCGGCGGCGGTGGCGGCGCGATCCGCTGGAGCGACGACGGCCGCTCGGTCGCCATCTCGATCCATTCGGTCGACAACAAGGATCGCTGGCTCGCGAGCGTCGACCTCGATGCCGCGGCGCTGCAGCCGCGTCACCGGCTGACCGATCCGGCCTGGATCAACTGGGACTTCAACGAGTTCGGTTGGCTGCCGGACAACCGCACGCTGTGGTTCCTGTCCGAAGAGTCGGGCTACTCGCATCTCTATCTCAACGACGGCAGCCGCTCGCGCGCGCTGACCTCGGGGCGCTGGGAGGTCTCGTCGCCGGTGATGTCGCGCGAGGGCAGCCGCTTCTTCTTCATGTGCAACCGGCAGTGGCCGGGGCGTTACGAGGTCTGCAGCGCGTCCGGCGGTGACGTGGCCGAAATCACCTCCAGCGGCGGCATCGAGGACTTCGTGCTCTCGCCCGACGAGAGCCGTCTGCTGCTGCGGCACTCGTCGAGCTACACGCCGCCGCAGGTGGCGGTGGCCGACGTCAACGGCGGTGGGCTGCGCGTGCTCACCGACACCCGCACCGAGGCCTTCAAGGCCCATGACTGGCTGCAGCCCGAGTACGTGCAGATTCCGTCCAAGCACGGTGCGGGCACGGTCTGGGGCAAGTTCTACAGGCCCGAGACCTACGAGCCGGGCCGCACGTACCCGGTCGTGCTGTTCGTGCACGGCGCCGGCTACCTGCAGAACGTGCACGACCGCTATCCCACCTATTTCCGCGAGCAGATGTTCCACAACCTGCTGGTGCAGCAGGGCTACATCGTGCTGGACCTCGATTTCCGCGCGTCCAGCGGCTACGGCCGCGACTGGCGCACCGCGATCTACCGGCAGATGGGCCATCCGGAACTCGAGGACTATCTCGACGGCATCGACTGGCTGGTCGAGAACCACCAGGCCGACCGCGACCGCGTCGGCATCTACGGCGGCAGCTACGGCGGCTTCATGACCTTCATGGCGCTGTTCCGCGAGCCCGGCACGTTCAAGGCCGGCGCCGCGCTGCGCCCGGTCACCGACTGGTCGCAGTACAACCACGCCTACACCGCCAACATCCTCAACACGCCCGACATCGATCCCGAGGCCTACGCGAAATCCTCGCCGATGGAATACGCCGATCGCCTGCAGGACCACCTGCTGATCGCGCACGGCATGATCGACGACAACGTGTTCTACAAGGATTCGGTGATGATGGCCCAGCGCCTGATCGAGCTGCGCAAGGACAAGTGGGAGCTGGCGAGCTATCCGCTCGAGCGCCACGCCTACCAGCACCCGGCCTCGTGGTACGACCAGTACCGCCGCATCTACGAGCTGTTCGAGCGCACGCTGAAGTGACCGGAGCCGGCCCCCTGCCGGCCGTCGAGTTGCTGCGGCCGTCGCCGTGGAAGCCACTCGCACTGCTGGCGGTCTCGGCCGGCCTGGTCTGGGCGGCGATCGTGATCGGCGATCGCCACCCGCTGATCGCATGGACGGGCGGCGGCGTCTTCGCCGCGCTCGGCCTGCTCGCAGCGGTCGCGCTGCTGCCGGGCGCGAGCCAGTTGCGGCTCGATGCCGACGGCCTCGAAGTGCGCGCGCTGTTCCGGGTGACCCGCTGGCGCTGGTGCGACGTGGTGCGTTTCGGCGCCACGCGCGTCGGTCTGCATGCGACGGTGGGCATCGACTTCGCCGAACACGTCCACGCCGCGGCGCGCCTGCGGCGCGTCAATCGCGGGCTGAGCGGCTTCGACGGTGCGCTGCCCGACACCTACGGGCAGCGGGCCGCGGATCTCGCGGCCAGACTCGAGACGTGGCGTCGCGCCTTCGGCTGACGGCTCGGCGGACGTCCGCGCCGGCACGGGCTTCGCGCAGGCGCCTCACGGTCGGCTGACGCGATCGAACGCCACATCCGAGACCGGGCTTCGTGCCGCGGCACGCAGGCGCCCGGGGCCGGACGACGCGATGGCAGCGGCCCCTGCGCCCCCGGCGCGCATGCAGAAACCGCGCCGGGTAGGGTGACGGGGCAGCACGGCCGCAGCGACGATTGATCAGGATCAATGTCGCCGCAGGTGCCCCGCCTACAATGGCGCCATGACCCATTTCGACAGCGTTCGCGACTATCTGACCGGTCTGCAGGACCGCATCTGCCACGCCATCGAGCAGGCCGACGGCCAGGCCCGCTTCACCGAAGACCTGTGGCAGCGCGCCGAGGGCGGCGGCGGCCGCACACGCGTGCTGCGCGACGGCGCGGTGTTCGAGCAGGCCGGCATCGGCTTCTCCGACGTCTCCGGCACCGCGCTGCCGCCTTCGGCCAGCGCCAACCGGCCCGAGCTGGCAGGCGCCTCGTGGCGTGCCTGCGGGGTGTCGCTGGTGTTCCATCCGCGCAATCCCCACCTGCCGACCACGCACGCCAACGTGCGTCACTTCCATGCGGTGCGCGACGGCGAAACCGTCGCCTGGTGGTTCGGCGGCGGTTTCGACCTGACCCCGTTCTATCCGGTCGACGAGGACGTGCGCCATTGGCACCGCACCGCACGCGCACTGTGCGAACCCTTCGGCGGCGCTGCCCGCTACGACGCCCACAAGCGCTGGTGCGACGACTATTTCTTCCTGCGCCACCGCAACGAGACCCGCGGCGTCGGTGGCCTGTTCTTCGACGATCTGCATGACGATTTCGACACCGATTTCGCCTACCTGCGTGCGGTCGGCGACGGCTTTCTCGATGCCTATCTGCCGATCGTCGAACGGCGCAAGGACACCTCCTACGGCGAACGCGAACGCGAGTTCCAGCTCTACCGGCGCGGCCGCTACGTGGAGTTCAACCTGGTCTACGATCGCGGCACGCTGTTCGGGCTGCAGTCGGGAGGCCGCGCCGAATCGATCCTGATGAGCCTGCCGCCGCGGGTGCGCTGGGAATACGGCTACGCGCCCGAGACCGGCAGCGACGAGGCACGGCTGCTCGACTACCTGCGCCCGCGCGACTGGCTGTCCGAACCCGCCTGAGCACGTCCACCGCGCCCGCCGTGCATCCCGATGTCGTCCCCGACTGCCTGCGGTGCCTGCACGCCGATGCGCGTCTGCTCGCGTTCGACAAGCCCACGGGCCTGCTGTCGGTGCCCGGGCGCGGCGCCGACAAGCAGGACAGTCTGGCGACCCGTGCCCTGGCCCAGTGGCCGGACGCCCGCGTGGTCCATCGCCTGGACATGGCGACGTCGGGGGTCATCGTGCTGGCGCGGGGCCTGGAGATGCAGCGGGCCCTCGGCGCCGCATTCGCCGACCGCCGCGTCGACAAGCGCTACGAGGCCATCGTCGACGGCTGGCCGGATGCGGACAGCGGCGAGATCGATCTTCCGCTGGGCGCCGACTGGCCCAACCGCCCGCGGCAGCAGGTGGACCCGGTGGCCGGCAAGCCTTCGCTCACCCGCTGGCGCGTGCTCGCGCGCATGATCGGGCCGCACGGTGCACTACGCACCCGGTTGGCACTGCGCCCGGTGACCGGCCGCAGCCACCAGCTGCGCGTGCACCTGCAGGCGGTCGGCCATCCGATCCTCGGCGATCAGCTCTACGCGCCGCCCGCCGCAGCCGCCGCGGCGCCGCGCCTGCTGCTGCATGCCGTTTCGTTGACGCTGCCGCATCCGCTCGACGGCCGCGCACTGCAGCTCGAGGCCGATCTTCCGTTCTGAGTGCTCCGTCCGCGGCGCGATCGCGGACGATCCGACGTCCCGGGGATGGCCCGGCCGGGAGCTGCGGACATAAAAAAGCCCCGTAGGCAGGGGGGGCCTACGGGGCTCGGGAACCGGGCGCGGGGAGACGCCTGTTGGTTCCGGTCGATCACTCCAGGGGAAGGGAGGGATCTGCGACAGACCTTGCATCTGTCGAGGGTTATGAAAGCACCCGGCGGATGGATGGATCGTGAAGATTCCGGTTAATTTTTTGTTGGATTCAGGTCACATTTACTCCGTGCGCCGGATGAGCGAATGCGCATGACAGGCGCACGGATTTCGCAAAGTCCGGCCTCCGGTTCGCGCGCCGGCGCCGGATCCGCACGCGGCCCCTCACCGGCCGAAAGACGACGCGCGGCGACGCATCACCCCCGGCCGTGCCGGGGTCAGTGGGCCTCGTCCCAGTTGTCGCCGACGCCGCTGTCGACCACCAGCGGCACCCGCAGATCCGCGGCTGCCGTCATGCGGGCCGTGACCTCGGCGAGCAGCGTGTCGACGAAGTCCGCGTCGGCCTCGAACACCAGTTCGTCGTGGACCTGCAGGATCATCTTCGCCCGGTCGGCGTGGCCGGCGATCCAGGCGTCGATGGCGATCATCGCGCGCTTGATGATGTCGGCCGCGGTGCCCTGCATCGGCGCGTTGATCGCCGCACGCTCGGCGCCGGCGCGCTGCGAGGCGTTGCCTTTCTGGATGAAGTCCAGGGTGAGCCGGCGCCCGAACACGGTTTCGACATGACCGCTCGCGCGGGCCTGTTCGCGGGTGCGGTCCATGAAGTCGCGCACGCCGGGGTAGCGCGAGAAGTACAGCGCGATGTAGTCCTGGGCCTCGCCGCGGCCGATGCCGAGGTTGCGCGCCAGGCCGAAGGCGCTCATGCCGTACATCAGGCCGAAGTTGATCGCCTTGGCCGCGCGGCGTTCGTTCGCGGTGACCTCGTCGAGCGGACGCGCAAAGACCTCGGCGGCGGTCGCACGGTGCACGTCGACGCCCGATTCGAACGCGCCGATCAGACCGGGGTCTTCGGAGAGATGCGCCATGATCCGGAGTTCGATCTGCGAGTAGTCGCACGCCACGAGCTTGCGGCCCGGTGGCGCGACGAAGGCGCGCCGGATGCGACGCCCGTCCTCGGTGCGGATCGGAATGTTCTGCAGGTTGGGATCGGACGACGACAGGCGTCCGGTGGCCGCCCCGGCCTGGTGGTAGCTGGTGTGCACGCGGCCGGTCTCGGGATTGATCATCTCCGGCAGCTTGTCGGTGTAGGTGCCGCGCAGCTTGGCGAGGCTGCGGTAGTCGAGGATCACGCGCGGCAGCTCGTGCTGGTCGGCGATCGCCTCGAGCGCTTCTTCATTCGCGCTGGGCTGTCCCTTGGGCGTCTTGACCACGGCCGGTAGACCCAGCTCGTCGAACAGCAGCGCGCAGACCTGCTTGGGCGAATCGAGATTGAAGCTGCGCCCGGCCAGTTCGGTCGCCTTCTGCTGCGCGGCGAGCATGCGCCGGGACAGGTCGGCGCTCTGCCGGCGCAGTTCGTCGATGTCGACGCGCACGCCGTTGGCCTCGATGCGGGCCAGCACCGGCACCAGCGGTATCTCGATGTCCTCGTACACCCGGGCGAGTCCGGCGTCGGCCTCGATCCGCGGCTTCAGCACCCGGTGCAGGCGTAGGGTGATGTCGGCATCCTCGGCGGCGTAGCGCGTGGCGTCGTCGATGGCGACCTGGGCGAAGGAGATCTGCTTGGCGCCCTTGCCGGCGACGTCCTCGAACTTGATCGTCTCCATGCCGAGATGGCGCCGGGCCAGCGAATCCATGTCGTGGCGGGCGATGCCGGCGTCGAGCACGAAGCTCTCGAGCAGGGTGTCGTCGGCATAGCCCCGCACATCGATACCGTGGCGCCGCAGCACGTGGATGTCGTACTTGCCGTGCTGGCCGAGCTTGCGCTTGGCGGGATCCTCCAGCACGCCGCGCAGCGCCTCGAGCACCTGCGCGCGATCGAGCTGCGCGGGGGCGCCGGGGTAATCGTGGCCGACCGGGATATAGGCCGCGCGTCCCGGCTCCACCGCGATGCTCAGGCCGACGAGCCCGGATCGCATGGCATCGAGCGCATCGGTCTCGGTGTCGAACGCGAACTCATCGGCCGTTTGCAGCCGGGCGAGCCACGTGTCGAGCTGCTCGGACGTCAGCACGGTTTCGTATTCGCCCTGGACGGTCAGGGCCGGATCCACGGACGCGGGCGCGACCGGCGCGGCGTCCACGCTCGCCGGGGCCGCCGCCGTCGCTGCCGCCCCGTTGCCGGACTCGAGATCGCGCAGCGCCTGGGTGAAGCCGTAGCGCGCGTACAGCACGCGCAGGGTCTCGGCATCGCAGGGGCGGAGCACCAGCGTCTCGGGACCGCCGTCGAGGGGAACATCGACCCGGATCGTCGCCAGCTCCCGGCTCAGCGGCAGCTGGTCCAGCGCGGCACGCAGGTTGTCGCCGATCTTGCCCTTGATCCCGGCCGCGCCCGCGATCACCCCATCCAGCGATTCGTACTCGGCCAGCCATTTAGCGGCCGTCTTGGGCCCGCATTTGGGCACGCCCGGAATGTTGTCGATGCTGTCGCCCATCAGCGCCAGCATGTCGACGATCTGGTCGGGGCGGACACCGAACTTGTCCAGCACCGCCGCCTCGCTGTCCAGGCGGCTGCCGCTCATGGTGTTGACCAGGGTGATGCCGGGCCGCACGAGCTGGGCGAAATCCTTGTCGCCGGTGGAAATGGTGACGTCGATACCCGTCTCGCTGCCCTGCACCGCCAGCGTACCGATCACATCGTCGGCCTCGACGCCCGGCACGCGCAGGATCGGAAAGCCCAGCGCCTCGACGATGGCGCACATCGGCTCGACCTGCGCACGCAGATCGTCGGGCATCGGCGGCCGGTTGGCCTTGTAGCCGGCGTAGAGGTCGTCGCGGAAGGTGCGCCCGGGCGCGTCGACGACGAAGGCCGCGTAGTCGGGCGCCTCCTTGAGCGTCGCCCGCAGCATGTTGACCACGCCGAACAGCGCGCCGGTGGGTTCACCGTCGGCGTTGGACAGTGGCGGCAGCGCGTGGAACGCGCGGTACAGGTAGGAGGAACCGTCGATCAGGACTAGGCGTTTCATCCGCCGATTCTACCGCCGGGCCGGTGACGGGCCGGGTGCGGAGGCGACGCAGCGGCCTCCACGTCGGTCTGTCGCGGACGGCCGCATACTGGCCGCCCGTCCGCAGGAGTTCCGCCATGTCCGCCCCGCGCACCGCACTCGTTCTCGCCGCCCTGCTGGGCCTGTCCGCCTGCGCGACGACCGACGGGATGTCGCCCGACGGCATTCCCGCCGATGCGGTGGAAACCACCCGCGTCGAAGCCAACGGCGACCGCATCACCGAGTTCCGCGTCGCCGGGCAGCTGCGCGCGGTGCGGGTGACGCCGTCGCGCGGCGTGACCTATTACCTGTACGACCGCGACGGCGACGGCAGCATCGACAGCGATCGCGACAGCGTGCCGCAGACCTACTTCAAGCTCTTCGGCTGGTGAAGCGGCCGCTGCAACTCGCGCTGGTCGGTTACGGCCTCGCGGGCAAGGTCTTCCATGCTCCACTGATCGCCGCGACACCGGGGCTGGTCCTGCACACCGTGGTTTCCAGTGACGCGGACAAGGTGCATGCGGACCTGCCAGACGTGCGCGTCGTCGGCGATGCGCGGACGGCCTTCGCCGATCCGGCGATCGATCTCGTCGTCGTCGCGTCGCCCAGTGCCACCCATGCGTCGCTGGCGACGGCCGCCTTGCAGGCCGGCCGCCATGTGGTGGTCGACAAGCCGTTCGCGATCGACCTGGCCGAAGCGGAGGCGGTCGCCGCTGCGGCCCGGGCCGGCGACCGGCTGCTCGCCGTGTTCCACAACCGGCGCTGGGATGCCGATTTCCTCGCGTTGCGTGCGCTGCTGGCCGATGGCGCACTGGGCGAGATCGCCGAGGTGCATTCGCATTTCGACCGGTTCCGCCCGGTGGTGCCGGATCGATGGCGCGAGCGGGCGGGTCCGGGCGCCGGACTGTGGCTCGATCTCGGTCCGCATCTGGTCGACCAGGCGCTGCAGCTGTTCGGCCTGCCCGACGCGGTACAGGCCGATCTCGCGATCCAGCGCGCCGGCGCCGAGGTCGACGATTTCTTCCACGTCGTGCTGCGCTACCGGCGGCTGCGCGTGGTGCTGCATGCCGGTGCGCTGGTGCCTGGCGCCGGACTGCGATTCGCCGTGCACGGCACCGGTGGCAGCTGGTTCAAGCACGGCCTCGATCCGCAGGAGGCCGCGCTGCGGGCCGGCAACGTGCCCGGCACCGCGGATTGGGGGCGGGACCCGGCGCCGGGACGACGGCGGCGCGTCGATGCCGACGGCACGGTGCACGATGCGCCCTCCCCGAATCCGGCGGGCGACTATCGCGCGTTCTATGCCGGCATCCGTGACGCGATCCGCGACGGCGTTCCGCCGCCGGTGCGCGTGGAGGAGGCCCTCGATGTCATGCGCGTGCTGCAGGCGGGCGTCGACAGTGCGGCGAGCGGGCGCGTGGTGACGCTGCGCGCGGCATCGGAGCGCGACCCAGCGGCGTAGCGCGTGTCCGGGGAGTCGGCCCGGACCGCGTTTCCGGCCGACCGGGTTGCCGCACGCGTCGACACCGGAAGCGCGAACGGCGCCCCGTGACCGGGACGCCGTCCGTGCGCCGCACTCGGGATGCGCTTACTTCTGCAGCAGCTCGTCCACCAGCGTGTCGGCGCCGTACACCGATTTCAGCGATTCGATGATCGCCGCGCTGTGCACCGACACCGTGCGGTTGAGCGTCGGGTCGTACCAGAAGTTGCCGCCCAGCGAGTGGATGTTGCCGTCGAATGCCAGCCCGACCACCCGTGCATCACGGTTGATCACCGGGCTGCCGGAATTGCCGCCGATGATGTCGTTGGTGCTGACGAAATTGAACGGCGTGTCCTGTGCGATACGGTCCTGCGCGTCCAGCCAGCGCCTGGGCAGCGCATACGGCTCGGCGCCCGTGTTGCGTGCGAAGACGCCGCCCATCGTCGTGAACGGTTCGATGGCCCTGCCGTTTTCCTCCCAGCCCGCGACATCGCCATAGGACAGGCGCAGGGTGAAGGTCGCATCCGGATAGACGGTGGTGCCGAGCTTGTCGAAGCGCACCCGGGCGATCTGCGTCGCCGCGCGCGACTCGATCGATGTCACCTCCGCTTCCTGACGCTGACGCACCGCGCGCGCCGGGGGATCGACCGCGCGGGCCAGACGGATGAAGGGATCGTCGGAGGCGTCCACCGCCGCGGCGCCGCCATTCCACAGACGCTCGCGTTCGGCCACATCAGCGAGCGTCGAGCCCTCGACCAAGGCCTTGGCGAGCTGCGCGGGCGACTGCGTCCCGAGGACCGCCTTCACCAGCGGATCGTCGGTGCCCAGCAGTTCGCGGAACTTGGTCAGCGACCAGGTGAGCTTGGCGATTTCGTATTCGGGATACACCGGCGCACTGCTCAGCAGCGTCTGGCGCAGGCGCCCCTGGCCGGCATCCTGGTACTCGGGCAGGCGCGTGTCGTTCGGCTTGGCGCGTTCCGCGGCGCCGCGCACCAGCGTGCGCGCGATGCCGAACAGGCGCGAGTCGAAGCCGCGGCCCTGCTCGAGCAGCATGTAGGGCACGGCGAGCTGGCGCGCGGTGACCTGCGCCGCGTCGACTTCGTTCCAGGGCGCGGCGTCGACGCCCTCGCGCAACCGTGCTTCCTCTGCGCGCTTGCCGGCGAAGACCTGCGGATCGAGCAGCGCCTGCAGCTGGCCGCGCACCACCTTGTAGCTGTTGTCGGTGAAGGTGAGATCGGACTGCGCCTGGCGCGTGGCCTCCTCGCTGATGCGGCCGTACTGGCCGAGCATCGCGCGCCGTTCGGCTAACCACAGCAGGGTGTTGATCAGGCTGACATCGCGCACGGTCTCGAGCTGGGCGACGGTGAGCTGGCGCTGGGTGCGCCCCGGATGGCCGGTGACCATGACCAGCTCGCCGGCCTGCGCGCCCTCGGGCTCGAGCGTGAAATGGTGCTCGACCTGCGCCGGCCTGCCGTCCTCGTAGGCGCGCAGCAGGGCGGCATCGAGGTTGTAGCGCGGGAAGTTGAAATTGTCGGGATCGCCGCCGAAGAAGCCCACCGAGTACTCGGGCGTGAACACCAGTCGCACGTCGGAATAGCGGTGATAGCGGTAGAGATGCTGCTGGCCGCCGTTGTAGAGCTCGACGACATCGCAACGCGTCTTCGCCGCGTCGTCGCCGACGCATTCCGATTCGATGCGGCCTTTTTCCGCATTGCGGGCATCCACGTAGGCCTGACCCTGCTTGCCCTCGGCGGCCGCACGCACGCGCCCGCTGACGTCGGTGATCGCGCGCAGTACGTTGAGTTCCTCGGCCGGGCACTGCAGCTCTTCGCCGCGCGCGTCGGCCACGAACCCGTCGTTCTGCAGATCGCGCTGTGGCGAGGACAGGCCCTGCACGCAGCCGACCACGCAATGCGCATTGGTCAGCACCAGACCATCGGGTGACACGAACGATCCCGAGCAGCCACCGGCCAGGCGCACCGAGGACTGCATCGCATGATCCACCCAGGCCTGGTCGGGGGCGAAGCCGTATTGCGACTGCAACGCCGCCCTGGGCAGGTTGTCGAGCGTCCACATGCCCTCGGCCGCGTGTGCGGAGGTGCAGGTGATGGCGGCGCCGGCAATGACCAGCCACGCGGACACGCGCGGAGCGCGCGCGGTATGTGAAGTACGGAGCATGCAGCACCCTGGAGTCGTACCGGCCGACTGGCCGTGGACCTGCAAGCCTAATCCGCCCGGACCCGCCGCGCCCGGGCGGAAGGTCACGGCCCTCCGCTCGCGTTGGCCGACCCCGACGCATTCACGTAGCATGCCCCCGACCCGTACGGAGGCGCGCGGCCTTCGTGCGGACGGACCCGAGGATCGAATGGACACTTCAGACCGACGCCGCCCGCAGCCTCAGGACGACGCCAGCCTGCGCGCCGGCCTGACGCCCGAGCAGACCGCCGCCATCGCCACGCTGGAAGCGCTGGGCTGGTCGCTGGAGTTCGTGCGCCGCCCGCTGTTCCGCGACCCGGTGCCGGTGCTGTTCCAGACCGGCGGCGCGCGCTGGATCGCGGTCGAGGGCGACGGCACGCTGGACGAGAACCCGGCGTTCGCGATTCGCGAATAGCGCCGCCGCGGGCCGGCATGAATACGCACGGCCCTCACAACCGGGGGACTAGGCTCCGCGGCGTCGCCCATCCTGGAGCCCTCCGATGTCCTCCTTCGCCCTGTACATCTTCGGCATGCTCGTGCTGATCGGCGGTCTCGCCTACGGCGCGCATCTGGCCGGCCTCGCCCCGCAGTGGATCGCCGTCGGCGTGATCGTGCTTCTCGGCCTCGGCATCGTGAAGGCGGTGGCCCGCACGCGCCGGCCAGACCCGCCGGCGCACTGAACCTGCGGCCGGCGCATGCCGCCGGTTGTCGCTGAATGCCTCGCATGCGGCGTGCGCGCGCCCGGCGCTGGCCGTGTGCATGGCGCGGCGATGCACGGCAGGCGCGACGCGCGGCGGCGTCGCGTGAGTCGTCCGGGTCTCGCGTCGCGCCTGGATCACCCCGCGCATCCGCCCGCCGTACACGCGCCGGCCATCGGGCCTCAGGCCCGACGCGCGCGGGCCGCGGCCGTGATCACGTCGGCCACCGCGCGCGTCCGCACCCTCGTCAGGCAGGCTGCAGGTTGGCGTAGGCCAGCACCAGCCACTTGCTGCCGGCGTCGTCGAAATTGACCTGCACCCGGGCGTGCGGGCCGTCGCCCTCGATGTCGATCACCGTTCCGGCGCCGAACTTCGCATGGGTCACGCTCTGGCCGATGGCCACGCCGACCGCCGGCGCCAGGCTCGCGTGGCCATACACCGGGCGCTGCCTGGGTGGAAACGATGCGCGCACCGGCTGCACTTTCGGCCTGACCTCGCGCAACAATGCCGGCGGAATCTCGCGCAGGAAGCGCGAGGGCACACCGAACATGTCCTGACCGTGCAGACGACGCGCCTCGGCATAGGTGAGCACCAGCGTCTGGCGCGCGCGGGTGATGCCGACATAGGCCAGGCGCCGCTCTTCCTCGAGCCGCCCGCTTTCCTCGGCGGTGCGGGCGCTCGGGAACAGGCCCTCCTCCAGGCCCACGAGGAACACCAGCGGAAATTCCAGCCCCTTGGCACTGTGCAGGGTCATCAGCTGCACGCCGTCCTCACCGGCCTGGGCCTGGCCCTCGCCGGCCTCGAGCGCGGCATAGGCCAGAAACGCGACGAGCTCGGTAAGCTGGGCGCTTTCCTCGTCGTCGCCACGCACGAAGCGCGAAGCCACCGATACGAGTTCGTCGAGGTTCTCGACCCGCGAATCCGCACTGCCCTTGGATTCGTTGGCGTAGTGCACGCGCAGGTTGGAACGCGCGAGCACGTGATCGATCTTGTCCTTGAGCGGCAGTTCGGCGGTTTCGGCAGTCAGCGCGTCGATCAGCTGCACGAAACCGGCCAGCGCATTGCGTGCACGCCCGGCCAGCACATTGCCCTGCGCGTTGCGGATCGCCGCCTCCCACAGGGGAATGCCGTGTTCGCGCGCGGTGCGGCGGACCTCGTCGAGCGTGCGCTCGCCGATGCCGCGCGGCGGTGTGTTGACGGCGCGCTCGAACGCCGCGTCGTCGTCGCGACTGGCCACCAGGCGCAGATACGCCAGGGTGTCCTTGATTTCCGCGCGCTCGAAAAAGCGCACGCCGCCGTAGACGCGGTACGGCACCTGCTCGGCGACGAGTTGTTCTTCCATCGCGCGTGACTGCGCGTTGCTGCGATAGAGGATGGCGATGTCGCCGTGGCTGCCGCCGTCACGCACCCATTGCAGTGCACGCTCGACCACATAGCGCGCCTCGTCGATCTCGTTGTAGGCGGCGTAGAGATCGATCGGATCGCCCTCGCCGCTGTCGGTCCACAGCTGCTTGCCGAGACGCTCGGGGTTGTGCGCGATCACCGCGTTCGCCGCGCCGAGGATATTGGCCGTGGAGCGGTAGTTCTGTTCGAGGCGGATGGTTTCGGCGCCGGCGTAATCGTTGAGAAAACGCTGCACGTTCTCGACCTTGGCGCCGCGCCAGCCGTAGATCGCCTGGTCGTCGTCGCCGACGACGAACACCTTGCCGCCATCCGCGCCGTCGCCGGCCAGCACGCGGACGAAGGCGTACTGGATGGCGTTGGTGTCCTGGAATTCGTCAACCAGCAGGTGCCCGAAGCGCCGCCGGTAATGCGCGAGCAGCGCCGGGGTGTCGCGCAGCAGCTCGTGGGCGCGCAGCAGGATCTCGGCGAAATCCACCAGGCCCGCACGGTCGCAGCGCTCCTGGTAGAGCGCGTAGGCCTTGAGCATCGCGCCGGACCACTCGTCGCCGGCGTCCTGGATGTGCTGGGGCCGGCGGCCCTCGTCCTTCTGCGCGTTGATCCACCAGGCGATCTGCCGCGGTGGAAAGCGCGCGTCGTCGAGTTCGAGCTGCTGCACCACCCGCTTGACCAGACGCAGCTGGTCGTCACTGTCGAGGATCTGGAAGCCCTCGGGCAGCTTCGCATCCTGCCAGTGCAGACGCAGCAGCCGGTGGGCCAGGCCGTGGAAGGTGCCGATCCACATGCCGCGCGCGCCGCCGCGCAGCTGCGCGTCGACGCGGTGCCGCATTTCCGCCGCCGCCTTGTTGGTGAACGTGACCGCGAAGATCCCGTGTGCGGGCACGCCGAGCACTTCGTTGAGCCAGGCGATGCGGTGGGTGAGCACGCGCGTCTTGCCGCTGCCGGCACCGGCGAGGACGAGGTAGTGGGAATCGGGGGCCGAGACGGCCTGGCGCTGGGCCGGGTTCAGCCCGTCGAGCAGGTGCGAGACATCCATCGGCACATTCTACGCGCGGGCCTGTCGCGCACGGTGCGACGACCGCGTGCGCAGCCCGTGATCGGTGTCGATCGGGCGCGGAATTCCGGCGCGCGCGCTGCGCGCCGGCATGTTGCGATGCGCAAAAAGCCCAAGCTGAAGAGGCGGTGCCACGCGACACGGCAATTGCGGGGCTGCGCTCGCCCGGGGAAAATTGACAGCGTTGTCAAAACCTCTGTACAAGCGTCGCTCTTTTCGTCGCCCCACTTGGCGGCACCTTCGACCCTGGGGAGGGACACATGCCCGTTCGACACCTGCCTCTACACACCCTGAGCTGCGCCATCGCATCGGCATTGCTGCTTTCGGCCCTGCCTGCCTCCGCCCAGGACAGCGCCAACGCCGAGTCCGACGCCGCGCGCACACTGGATGCCGTCATCGTGACGGTCGAGCGCCGCGAACAGGATCTGCAGAAGTACGCCGGCACGGCGCAGGCGATCACCGCCGAGGACGCGCGCGCGCTCGGCATCAACAATGAACTGCGCAACATCCAGGCCCTGGTGCCGGGCCTGAGCATGGCCAACCAGGAAGGCAACCTGGAAATCTTCATCCGCGGCGTCGGTTCGGCCAACAACACCGAGCTGGGCGATCCGGGCGCCGCGCCGCACATCAACGGCGCCTACATCGCGCGGCCGCGCGGCCTCGGCGGCATGTTCTACGACATCGAGCGCGTCGAGATCAACAAGGGTCCACAGGGCACGCTGCGCGGCCGCAATGCATTGGCCGGCTCGCTCAACATCGTCACCAAGCGCCCGGATCTCGAGCAGTTCGGTGGCTACGCGCAGGTCGAAGCGGGCAACCGCGACCATCGCGCCGGCGAGTTCGCATTGAACCTGCCGCTCGGCGGCTGGGCCGCGCTGCGCTTCGCCGGGTATTCGGTGGAGAAGGACAGCTCGTTCCGCAATGCCGGTGATCCGCGCCTCGATCCGGCCGGTATCCAGGACGAGAAGGGCGGCCGCGTGTCGTTCCTCTACCAGCCCGACGACAAGCTCAGCGTGTTCGCAATGGCCGACATGGGCAAGGAAGGCGGCACCGGCTATCCGGGCGCGAACATCTGGAGCGCGGCCTGCGGCAGCGCCGATCCCGACACCTGCCCCGACAGCCCGGGCCTGGCGCCCGAGGATCTGGACCTGCGCAACGTCGTCTACCGCGGCGCGCAAGGCACCCTCGACAGCACCAACTGGGGCGCGATGGCGAACGTGAGCTACGACTTCGGCCCGATCGTCGCCGAGTACAACACCAGCTACCGCGACGTCGACTACCGCCAGACCAATGCCGCGAGCGAAGGCATCCTGTGGCCGGGCCGCGACGTCAGCCCGCGCGGGCCAGGCAATCCGGACGGCTTCGACTACGACAACTTCTCCACCCAGTACTGGCAGACGCTGTCGCAGGCGACCACGCACGAGCTGCGCCTGTCGTCGTCGGGCGACGGCCCGTTCCAGTGGACCGGCGGCGCATTCCACTTCAACGAGGACCAGCAGGTCGGCTACCTGTCGCTGACCGACAAGGGCACCTGGTTCTCCGGCACCGAGTTCACGATGCCGCGCGTCAACGGCCGTTCCACCGCGCTGTTCGCCGACGGCACCTTCGAGGTCAACGACCGCACCCGCTTCAAGGCCGGCGTGCGGCGCACGCGCGAGGCCAAGTCGCGCTACGGCATCGGCGGCAACTGGGCGCTGGGCCTGCCGGGCCAGGGTGGCGACTTCGCCACGCGGCTGGGCACTGAAGGGTTTGCGCCGGCGTTCCAGAAGCGTCCGAACTTCGACGTGACCGGCCTGACCTCGCAGGCGGACATGGCCCGCTTCCTGCTCGAGGGCATCCTGCGCGAAGGCCAGCGCGACACGATCGGCCAGCAGATCGGCGATGTCGCCAACGGCGGCGCGTTCGGCTGTGTGGACCGGCCCGACATCGGCGGCGACACCATCGACTGCCCGTACGAGTCATGGGTGCAGGTCAATTCGATCCCCTCGCAGCAGTTCGGTGAAAGCCGCTTCCAGTTCAACGACTGGCGCACCGGCGTGGAGTTCGACCTCACCGACGACCACATGCTCTATGCCACCGTGTCCACAGGTCACAAGTCGGGCGGTTTCAACGACACCTTCGACGTCAACGTGATTCCGGAGACCTTCAGCCCCGAGTCGATCAAGGCCTACGAGATCGGCAGCAAGATGAGTCACCGCTGGTTCGGGCGGCCGGGCACGTTCAACGTCAGCGCGTTCTACTACGACTACACCGACCAGGTGTTCCAGGACCTGACGGTGATCTCGCTCAACAACGACGGCGAACCGGCCGGTTACTCGCTGGTGAACCGCAACATCGGCCGCTCGGCGATCTACGGCATCGAGGCCGAAAGCGTCACGCGCTTCGGTGCGGGCTTCATGCTGCACCTCAATGCGCTCGCGCTCGACAGCGAGATCAAGGAAGGCGTCGTGGGCGACGCCCGCAGCCAGAACTACGGCGCCGGCGGCGTGACGTCGCTGATCGACCTCACCGGCAACGAACTGCCGCTGGCGTCGCGCTTCACCGGCAACGTGCGCCTGCAGCAGTTCAGCGAACTGCCGTTCGGTTCGCTCGACTGGCAGCTGCTGGCCTCCTACCGCTCGGCGTACTACCTCACCCAGTACAACAACCGGGACGTGGTGTACGTGGACCAGGCCGGTGATTTCGTGCGTCAGGAAAGCGCGGCCGAGGCCGGCTTCCCGGATCGCCAGCGCGGTGAGGTCACGCTCAATGCCGGCATCGGCCTGACGTCGCTCGACGGCCGCTGGCGCTACGAGCTGTTCGGCAGCAACCTGCTCAACAACGATGTCTCGCAGAAGGCGCTGGTGGGATCGCGGCTCAACATCCGCTTCCTCAACGACGCACGTGCCTACGGCATGCGGGTGCGCTACCAGTTCTGATCCATCGGTCAACGCCGCCCGCCCCGCTCGATGCGGGGCGGGCGCCTTTCAAGCGTCGGGTCCGACGCCCAGGAAACCCTGCATGAATTCGTCTGCGCGCACGATGTCCAACCCGGCCGCCATCGCGGTGGTGAGCCTGATCTTCTTCACCTGGGGCGGCCTGACCAGCCTCAACGATGTGCTGATTCCGCATCTCAAAGCCGTGTTCTCGATGAGCTACACGCAGACGATGCTGATCCAGTTCACGTTCTTCGGCGCGTACTTCCTGATGTCGATGCCGGCCGGCGCCGTGGTCGCCCGGGTCGGCTACAAGGCCGGCATCGTGATCGGCCTGGTGATCGCCTCGATCGGCGCGGCGATGTTCTATCCCGCAGCGCGGCTGCCCTCGTATCCGGTGTTCCTGACGGCGCTGTTCGTGCTCGCCAGCGGCATCACCCTGCTGCAGGTGGCCGCCAATCCCTACATCAGCCTGCTGGGCCGGCCGGAGACCTCGCACAGCCGGCTCAACCTGGCGCAGGCGCTCAATTCGCTGGGCACCACCGTCTTTCCGCTGCTGATCGGCCCGCTGATCCTGGTCGGCGCGGTGCTCGGCGTCGACGAGATCGCAGCGATGGGTGCGGCCGAGCAGGCGGCGTACCGCGCGGCCGAGGCGCGCTCGGTGGAAATGCCCTACCTGCTGCTCTCCGGCGGCCTGCTGCTGCTGGCGGTGTTCGTGCTGCTGATGCGCATTCCATCGCTGCGCGAAGCAACCGAAGCCAGCCCCTCGGTGCATCACACCTATCTGGAAGCCCTGCGCCAGTCGCATCTGCGCTGGGGCGTGCTCGGCATCTTCTGCTACGTCGGCGCCGAGGTCGCGATCGGCAGCTTCCTAATCAATTACATGGCCGAGCCCGAGATCGGCGGCCTGAGCGAGGCCTCCGCCTCGCGCTTCCTCGCGTTCTACTGGGGCGGCGCGATGGCGGGGCGCTTCATCGGCGCCGCACTGATGACCCGGATCGACGCGCGCAAGTTGCTGGCCTTCGCCGGCGCGATGGTCTGTGTGCTGCTGGTGATCACCATGAGCACCACCGGCCAGGTGGCGATGTGGAGCGCGCTGGCGGTGGGCCTGTTCAATTCGATCATGTTCCCGACCATCTTCACCACCGCGATCGAGCGCCTCGGCACGCTGACCAGCAAGGCCTCGAGCCTGCTGGTGATGGGCATCGTCGGCGGCGCGATCATCCCGCTGGTGCAGGCCGCGTTCGCCGACCGCATCGGCATCCAGCATTCCTACGTCGTTCCGCTGGTGTGCTACGTCTACATCATCTGGTACGGACTGCGCGGCTCGCGTCTCACCGGGCGCCTGCCGGTCCCGGAGGGACCGGTGTCGCCGCGTCCCGGAGCGCTGCACTGAGCGTGGCGCGCGGCGTTCATCGCGGCACGAACGGAAGGGTGTTGTGCACGTGGGTCGCCGCAATGGCGGCCTGGCCGACCGCCACCGCGATCTGGTTGAGGCCGCTCGCGGTGTCCCCGATGGCGTAGAGGCCGGGCACGCGCGTGCACTGGTGGGCGTCGACCTCGAGTTCGTCGCCATCGCCGAGCGCGCCCTCGACACCGCAGAGCAGACGATGCCGGCCGCGGTAGCCGAGATAGGGATAGACGGTGTCGAACACGACCGGCGCAGCGGACGGCGGCGCATAGGTGCAACGGGCGCCGTCGAACTCGAGACGGCCGCCACCGGCCAGCAGCCCGATGCCGTGCGCCCGCGCGTCCGCGATCGATGGCGAGTCGAGCGCATCGTCGACGGGGATCATCGTGATCCGCTTCGAGTAGGTGCGCAGGAACATCGCGTGGCGGCCGAGCGTGGCGCCGGGCCCGAGGACCGCGATGTCCAGGTCGCGGACCTCGAAGGCGTCACAGATGGCGCATAGCCGGAGCGCGCCTACCGCGATCGCGGCTTCCGCCCACGGCACGTCGGGCAGGCGGTCGGTCAGCCCGGTGGCCAGGATCACCGCGGACGCCTGCCATGCCCGCGGACCGGCGGTGATCCGGAACGCGGTACCGCTGCGCGCCAGGCCATCCACCCGCTCCCGGACGACCTCGACCCCGACGCTGTCGGCCTGCTCGCGCATGTTGCGCAGCAGCGCCGCCCCTGAGACGCCTTGCGCGAAGCCGGGACAGTTGTGGCTTTCGGGGATGTAGCGCGCGCGGCTTGCGCCGGCATCGATGACCACGCAGCGCCGCAGGAATCGCCTGAGATAGGTGGCGGCGGTCAATCCTGCAGGCCCGCCGCCCACGATGGCGACCTCGATTCGTGTGTCCACGCAGGACCTCGCATCCGAATCGGCGAGTCTCGCACCGGATGTTGCAACGCCGCGTGCAGCGCCGCCGGACGCCATTGCACGTCCCTGCAACTCGCGGTTGACAACGCTGTCAGCTTCGCCTCCAATGCAGCGGTCTCATGCCGTCCGCGCACCGTGCGGCCTGCAGGACCCACAACTCGAACACCTCATTCGTGTGATCCCTTGGGAGGGGACGATCCATGAACCGACTGCGTGCTGTTCCAAAACAGCGGCTGCTGACGTCTGCGTTGCTGCTGGCCATCGCCTCGCCGGCCCTGGCCCAGGTTGCCGAGCCCGTGTCCCCGTCCGAAGCCACCGAGCTCGACGCGGTCATGGTGACGGGTATCCGCGGCAGCCTCGAATCGTCGATGAACCTCAAACGCGATGCCCGCGGCATCGTCGACGGCATCATTGCCGAGGACATCGGCAAGTTCCCCGATACCAATCTGGCCGAATCGCTGCAGCGCATCTCGGGTGTGTCGATCGATCGCTCCGCAATCGGTGAAGGCTCGCGGGTGACCGTCCGCGGCGTCGGCCCGGACTTCAACCTGGTCCTGCTCAACGGCCGCCAGATGCCGGCATCGAGCAACGGCGACGGCAGCAGCGTGTCGAACTCGCGCGCGTTTGACTTCGCCAACCTGGCCTCCGAAGCGATCTCCGCCGTCGAGGTCTACAAGAGCGGTCGCGCCGAGACGCCGACCGGCGGCATCGGTGCGACGATCAACGTCAAGACCGCCCGCCCGCTCGACAATCCCGGCTTCCGCGCGAATGTCGGCATCAAGGGCGTGCACGACACCTCGCTCGACAATCTGCCCGATTCCTACAAGGGCAGTTCGGTCACGCCGGAAGTCTCGGGCATCTTCAGCACCACCACCGCCGACGGCCGCTTCGGCATCGCGGTGACCGGCAGCTACCAGGAACGCGACCTCGGCTACAACCAGGTCTCGGTGCCGGGCGGCTGGCGCGGCTTCCGCGGCGACGAGGAGAACTGGGGCGCGATCCCGCAGCCGGGCGCGCCCGGCTCGGAGAACATCGTCAACCGGCCCGGCCCCGACGACGTGTACTCGGTGCCGCAGAACCTCAACTACGCGATCACCGGCGTGCAGCGTCAGCGCACCAACGGGCAGGTGGTGCTGCAGTGGGCGCCGACCGACACGGTCACCACGACGCTCGATTACACCTACTCCGAGAACAAGATCCAGCAACAGCGCAACGACATGTCGGTCTGGTTCAACTACGGGCCGTCGAGCTCGTCGTGGACCGATGGTCCGGTGGCGGCGCCGCTGCTGTACACCGAGATCCTGCCCTTCACCTGCGACGCCGACAACGTGTGTCGCGGCGCGGATCTGGCGATGGGCGGCGCGGACATCGCCAACCGCAACGAGAACAAGTCGATCGGCTTCAACGTCGAATGGGAAGCGACGGATCGTCTCGGCTTCGAGCTCGACGTGCACAAGTCGACCGCCGAAACCAGTCCCGACAGCCCCTACGGCTCCGGCGGCACGCTCGGCACGGCCGCGTTCATCCGCGGCAACACCACGGCCGACTTCAGCGGCGACTTCCCGATCCTGACCGTGCAGTACCCGCCCGGATATACCGGCCCGCGCGCGTCCGACATGCTGGTGACCGGCTCGGTGTTCCACCGCAGCTACATGAAGTCGGAGATCGAGCAGGTCCAGGCCCGCGGCAATTTCCGCTTCGGCGACTATTCGCGCCTCGACTTCGGCGTCTCGGCGACCGAGGCCAACAACCGCACGGCCTACGGCAACGTGCAACGTGACAACACATGGGGTGGCGCGGAAGGCAGCGCCGAGGATTATCCGGACAACATCTGGATTCCGGACAACATGGGCCGGTATTTCGGTGCCTTCAGGGGCAGCGGCAATCCGGCATTCACTGACGAGTTCTTCCTGTTCGATTTCCGCACCGTGCGCGATCTCGCAGCGCAGTTCGCGGGCGACGAGTCGCTGTATCTGGCTCCGGCCGAGTACACCACCGACCGCCGCGTGACCGAAAAATCGCGAAGTGCCTACCTCCAGGTGAGCTCGAGCTGGGACATCGGCATTCCCCTGAACGCCGCCGCGGGTGTGCGCTACGAGAAGACCGAGGTGACGTCGTCGGCGCTGGTGCCGGTGGCGACCGCCCTGCTGTGGGAGTCGAACAACGAGATCGGCATCCAGCGCGAAGGGTCGGACTTCACCACGCTCTACGGTGACTACGCACACTGGTTGCCGAGCATCGACGTCAGCGCCGAGCTGACCGACTCGCTGATCCTGCGCTCCAGCTACAGCCGCACGATCGGGCGACCCGGCTGGGGCGACATCCAGGGCGGCCAGACGCTCAACGAACCGGTTCGCGTCGACGGCGGCACCGGCCAGCAGGGCAACCCGGGGCTGGAACCGCTGAAGGCCGACAATTTCGATCTCTCGCTCGAGTGGTACTACGCCGAGGCCAGCTATTTCTCTGTCGGTTATTTCCAGAAGAACATCTCGAACTACATCGGCACGACGATCATCCAGGCCACACCGTTCGACCTGACGACGCCGATCGGCGGCGCGTACTGGAACGCCGCCGTCGCCAACGCCTGTCCGACGACCGATCTGACCTGCATCCGCAACTACATCTTCACCAATTTCGACGGTCAGCCGGGCGTGACCCGGACCGGCTCCGATGCGGGCGGCAACGCGATCGGCACGATCACCGGCGTACCCGGCGATCCGATCGCGAACTTCCGCATCACGACGCCGGCCAACACCGGCTCGTCGAAGCTGGACGGCCTCGAACTGAACCTGCAGCACGTGTTCGGGCAGAGCGGATTCGGCCTGGCGGCGAACTACACCTACGTCAACAGTCCCAACCTCAACTACGACAACACGAATCTGGGCGGCCAGTTCGCCCTGGTCGGCCTCAGCGATTCGGCCAACCTGGTGCTGTTCTACGACAAGGGCCCGTGGCAGGCGCGCGCGGCCTACAACTGGCGCGACCGGTTCCTGTCGAGCGGCTTCGACAGCGAGCGGCCGAATCCGGTGTACGTCGAGGAGTACGGCCAGCTCGACGTCAGCGTCGGTTTCAAGGTCAGCGAGCGGCTGACCCTCCAGGCCGAGGCGATCAACGTCACCGACGAAACCCAGCGCACCCACGGCCGCAACGGGCGCCAGTTGCTCTACGGCACCCAGACCGGGCCGCGCTACATGTTCGGCGCGCGCTACACGTTCTGATCGGGCACCCGCCCCGCGTCGCGGCCGTGTGCCGCGGCGCGGGGTTCGGGCATCCTGCCCGCTCGAGCCACTGGAGCGCCGCGTGTTGAACGGTCCTGTCCGCCATGTCGTCGTCGTCGGAGGCGGCTCCGCCGGCTGGTTGACGGCCGCCCTGCTGGCGGCCGACCACGACAGCGCATCGCCGAGCGGCCTGCGCGTGACCCTGATCGAATCGCCGGACGTGCCGACCATCGGCGTGGGCGAAGGCACGTGGCCGACGATGCGCGACACGCTGCGCCGGATCGGCGTGTCGGAGACCGACTTCGTACGTGCGTGCGACGCGACGTTCAAGCAGGGCTCGAAATTCGTGCGCTGGACGCGCGACCATGCGGACGACCACTACCACCATCCCTTCGTGCTGCCGCAGGGTTATCACGACGCGGATCTCGTGGCCGGCTGGCTGCGCCGCGGCGACACGCCGTTCGATCGTCTGGTGAGCTTCCAGCCCGCGCTGTGCGATGCCGGGCGGGCGCCCAAGCAGTTCGGAACGCCCGAGTACGCCGCCGTCGCCAACTACGCCTATCACCTGGACGCGGCGAAACTCGGCCTGTTCCTGCGTGCGCACTGCACGCAGCGGCTGGGCGTGCGTCTGGTCTCGGACCATGTCGACGGTGTCGATGCGCAGGACAATGGCGACATCGCCGCGCTGCGCACCCGCGCGCACGGCCCGATCGAGGCCGACCTGTTCGTCGACTGCACCGGCATGCGTGCGCTGCTGATCGGCCAGCACTACGGCATCGACAGGACGCCCTGCGGCGACGTGCTGTTCAACGACCGCGCGCTGGCGCTGCAGGTGCGCTATCCGGAGGCCGACACGCCGATCGCCTGCCAGACCATCTCCACGGCGCAGGCCAACGGCTGGATCTGGGACATCGGCCTGTCGGCGCGGCGCGGCGTGGGCCACGTGTACTCCAGCGCGCACACCGATGCCGATGCCGTCGAAGCCGCGCTGCAGCGATACATCGGTGCGACCGGCGGCGCGGAGTGCGAGATCATCGCCCGCCAGTCGCTGGCGTTCGATCCCGGTTACCGGCGCCGCAGCTGGCACCGCAACTGCGTGGCGATCGGGCTGTCGAGTGGTTTCGTCGAACCGCTGGAGGCGTCGTCCCTGGTGCTGGTGGAACTGGCCGCGACGATGCTCAGCGAGCAGCTGCCGGCCACGCGCGAGACCATGGACGTCGTGGCCGCCCGCTTCAACGACACGTTCGCCTATCGCTGGGAACGTGTGATCGAGTTCCTCAAGCTGCACTACGTGCTGTCGCAGCGCGACGACAGCGCGTACTGGCGCGACCATCGCGATGCCGCGTCCATGCCGGCGCGACTCGGCGAGCTGCTGACGCTGTGGCGCCACCAGCCCCCGTCGCGTTACGACCTGCCGCGTGTGGACGAGGTGTTTCCCTCGGCCAGCTGGCAGTACATTCTCTACGGCATGGACTTCCGGCCGCAGACACGTGCCACCACGCGGCGCGCGACCGATGCGGCGCGCGCCGAAGCGGCGTTCCGCGAGGCGGCCGAGATCGCGCGCAGGATGCGTCCGGCGCTGCCCGCGCACCGCGAACTGATCGACCACATCCACACCCGGGGCCTGAGCCCCGTCTAGGCGAGCCGATGGCCAGGACCGTGCAACTCAACAACGTCGACCACCGCGATCTCCGGGTCGATACCGGCCGGGGCGCGGCGCTCGGCGACGCCGTGATGTGGGCGATCACGTTTCCAGCGGAGTTCCGCAACGTGCAGGCGCACTATCCGATCGTCTTCGGCAAGTCCGCCGACGGCGAGTTCCAGCCGCTGGCGCTGTTCGGCTTCACCGAAGGACAGAACCTGTTCCTCGAGGGCGACCGCTGGGATGCGACCTACATCCCGCTGACGATCGAGCGTCAACCCTTCCTGATCGGCCGGTCCGTCGACGAGCTGCTGATGCACATCGATCTCGACCATCCACGCGTCGGCAACGCGCGCGGCGAGGCCCTGTTTCTGCCGCACGGCGGCACGAGCGCGTACCTGGAACACGCCAGCTCGGTGCTCAACACCATCCACCAGGGCCTGCAGGGCACGGCGCCGTTCGTCGCCGCGCTGCTGCAGCACGGCCTGCTCGAGCCGTTCGTGCTCGATATCCGGCTCGACGACGGCTCGGACAATCGCCTCTCGGGCTATTACACGATCAACGAGGAGCGCTTGCGCGTGCTCGACGGCGAGGCCTTCGCCGCCCTCGGCCGCGCCGGTCACCTGGAGACGATCTACATGATGCTGGCGTCCGTGGTCCGCTTCCGTGACCTGATCGAGCGGGTCAACCGTGCCGCCGCTGCAGGTCGATAAGCGCATCCCGGAGCGCACGGGGCTCGATCCCCGCGCGCTTCCGGACGACGTCCTGCGCTCGGACACCCCGCTCGTGCTGCGCGACCTGCTGTCCGACTGGCCGGTCGTACGCGCCGCGCGGACATCGCCGGACGCCGTCGCGCAGTATCTGCAGCGCTTCGAACGCCCGGCGGGACCGCCGGTGGTGGCGACGGTCGGGCCTCCGGAGATCGACGGCCGCTTCTTCTACGACGACACCCTTCAGGGCTTCAACTTCCGCCGGGAGAACGTGCCGCTGGGTGTCGCGCTGAAGACGCTGCTCAAGTACGCACCCGATCCCGCGCCCCCGGCGATCTACATCGGCTCGACCACCATCGACACCTGGCTGCCGGGCTTCCGCGCCGAGAACGATCTCCCGCTCGGCGGGCGCGATGCGCTGGCGAGCATCTGGATCGGCAACCGCACGCGGATCGCCGCCCACCAGGACCTGCCGGACAATCTCGCGTGCGTGGTCGCCGGCACGCGGCGCGCGACGCTCTTCCCGCCGCAACAGCTGGAGAATCTCTACATCGGTCCGCTCGATGTCACACCGGCCGGCCAGGCGATCAGCCTGGTGGACTTCGCCGACGTCGACCATGCGCGCTTTCCGCGCTTCGCCGAGGCGGTGGCGCATGCGCAGTGCGCGGATCTCGCGCCGGGCGATGCGCTGTTCATTCCCAGCATGTGGTGGCACCACATGGAAGCGCAGACCGCGTTCAACGTGCTGGTGAACTACTGGTGGCGCCAGGCGCCCGCGTGGGCTCCGACGCCGATGGACGCGCTGCTGCACGCCATCGTCAGCATCCGTGATCTGCCCGGCACCGAGCGTGCGATCTGGCGTGATGCGTTCCGTCACTACGTCTTCGACTACGACGAAGACGTAGTCGCCGGTCACGTCCCGGCGCCGGCACGCGGCGCGCTGGGCCCCCTCGATGAACCCCGCGCGCGGGCCATCCGCGCACGCCTGCGCACACGCCTGGACCGCTAGGAGACACTTGATGCACGCTGCCGCTTCCGACCCGGGCCGTCCCCCCATTCATCGCGTCGTCATCGCCGGCGGCGGCACCGCGGGGTGGATGGCGGCAGCGGCCCTGTCGCGCACCTTGGGCAAGGTGCTCGACATCACGCTGGTGGAATCGGACGAGATCGGCACGATCGGCGTGGGCGAGGCGACCATTCCGACGTTGATGACCTTCCATCGCCTGCTCGGCATCGGCGAGCAGGCGTTCATGGCCCAGACCCAGGCCACGATCAAGCTCGGCATCAATTTCGAGAGCTGGCGCGACGTCGGCCGGGACTACTTCCACTCGTTCGGCCTGACCGGCACCGACCACTGGACGGCCGGCTTCCAGCATTTCTGGATGCGCGGGCGCGAACGGGGCCTGGCCAGCGCTTACGACGACTACTGCCTGGAGCTCAAAGCAGCGCTCGACGGCCGCTTCGCCCATTTGCCCAAGCGCAAGCTCAACTACGCCTACCACCTCGACGCGACGCTGTATGCGCGCTACCTGCGGCGCTTCAGCGAAGCGAACGGTGCGCGCCGGGTCGAGGGCCGGATCACCGAGGTGGTCACCGATGCCGATTCGGGCTGCATCGCCGCCCTGCAGCTCGAGAACGGCACGCGCGTCGAAGGCGACTTCTTCATCGACTGCACGGGCTTTCGCGCACTGCTGATCGAGAAGACCCTCGGTGTCGGCTTCGAGGACTGGTCGCACTGGCTGTTCAACGACCGTGCGTTCGCCGTGCCCACCGAAACCGTGCGCGACGCGGTGCCCTATACCCGTTCGATCGCCGGACCCGCGGGCTGGCAGTGGCGCATTCCGCTTCAGCACCGCGTCGGCAACGGCATCGTGTACTCGAGCCGCTACATGGCCGACGACGCCGCGCGCGAGGCACTGCTGTCGAGCATCGACGGTGCGCCGCTGCGGGATCCGTTTCCGGTGCGCTTCCGGCCCGGCCAGCGCATGCGGTGCTGGGAGAAGAATTGCGTGGCGCTGGGCCTGGCGGCGAGCTTCATCGAGCCGCTGGAATCGACCACGATCCACCTGATCCAGCGCGGCATCATCCATCTGATGCAGACCTTCCCGCGCACGTTGTCGCAGGCCGATATCGACCAGTACAACATGCGCATGGCCGACGAGCTGCAGCACGCGCGCGATTTCGTGATCCTGCATTTCAAGGTGACCGACCGCCAGGACACGCCGTACTGGCGCGATTGCAAGGCGATGGCGATTCCCGACTCGCTGCGCCACCGCATCGATCTGTTCCGCGAAACCGGGCGGGTGTTCCACGTGCCGACCGAGCTGTTCGCCGAGAACTCGTGGATCCAGGTGATGCTGGGTCAGGGCATCTATCCGCGCGAATACCACCGCTCGGCGGATCTGATGGGCGATGCAGAACTCAGGCGTTTTCTCGACGACATCCGCCAGGATGTGGACCGCACCCTGCGCCAGTTGCCGCCGCACATGGACTACGTGCGCAGCTACGCCCCCGCCGGCGCCGTCTGAGCCTCCGCGGCGGCCGCGCGGCGCCGCTGCCGCGCCGGCGTGTCATCCCGCTTTGCCCGGCGCCGGGCCGGTCGATTTGCGCACCTGCAGGGCATACGGCAGCTCAAGCGTTTCGCCGGCACTGCTGTCGCGGATCGCCTTGAGCAGTTCGAGACCGGCCAGGCGCCCCATCTCGCGGCTGGGCTGGCGCACGGTGGTCAGCGAGGGATAGATGTGGCGCGCGATCGGCATGTCGTCGAAGCCGCAGACCGAGACATCCCTGGGCACCGACAGGCCGCGCTCGCAGATCGCGCAGATCGCACCGGCGGCCATGTCGTCGTTGGCGGCGAAGATCGCCGTCGGCGGGTCCGGCAGTTCGAGCAGGCGATTGGTCGCGTCGAAACCCGATTCGTAGAAGAACTTGCCCGCGACGACCAGCGACGCGTCGTAGTCCAGTCCGGCCGCCTTGAGGCCATCCCGATAGCCGGCGAGGCGCCAGCCGCTGGCGCCGTGCGCCGGGTGGCCCTTGATGTGCGCGATACGGCGATGCCCGAGACCGGCAAGGTGCAGCACGACATCGCGCGCGGCGCTGCGCTCGTCGACCACGGTGCCGATCCGCCGGTTGCGCTCCTGCGCCGACACGCTGGCATACGGCACACCCATCTCGTCGAGCCGCTTGAGCAGCTTCGCATCGTCGGTGATCGGCGGCGTCAGCACCACCCCGTCGAGCTGCGACTGCATGATCATCGACTCCACCTTGGCGACGATGTCGCTCGCGGTGTAGACCACGGGCGCGAGCATGAGGTTGTAGTGCTGCGACTGGCAGGCATCGAGCACGCCCAGTTCGACTTCCATCAGATAGTTGCTCGACGGGTTGTCGTAGAGCATGGCGATCAGGTACGAGCGCCGCCCGGCGAGCAGCCGCGCCGACGCCAGCGGCCGGTACTGCAGTTTCTCGACCGCCGCCTCGACCGCGAGCCGTGTCCGCTCGGATACGTTCGGTTCGTTGTTGAGCACGCGCGAGACGGTCTTTATCGACACGCCCGCCGCCTCGGCGACATCTTCGATCCGCACCCGCGTGTTGTTCATTCCGGCCATCCTGGTTTCGGTCGCGATTCTGCCAGAGACGCGGTGGAGGCCCGCATGCGGTGTGGATGACGCCGTGCAGCAAGCTTCGGACGCCGACCGCCGGTATGCTAATGCTTCAGTCTGACAACGCTGTCATCGTCCGCATCCGGCGCGGTGACCGCACGACCCCCGCGGTTCACCGCCCATCCCTGATCCGGAGCCCTTCGATGATCGAGTCGCATCGCCCCGCCCCTCCCTTCTTCCGCAGGGCGTTGTTGCCCGCGGTGCTCGCCGTGCTCGTGCTGGGCGCCGCCGGCTGCACGCGCGAGGACGCACCGGTCGCCACGGCGGCCACACCGGACACCGCGACACCGGCCGATGCCGGCGCGATCGATCCGGCTAACTGGCCCGACACCGCCTGGCCGTTCCCCGAGGACGCGGCACTGGAGCAGCGCATCACCGATCTCATGGCGACGATGAGCGTCGAGGAGAAGGTCGGCCAGATCGTGCAGGGCGACATCGCCGACATCACCCCCGAGGACGTGCGCAAGTACCGCCTGGGCTCGATCCTCGCCGGCGGCAATTCCGACCCGGGTGGCCGCTACGATGCCTCGCCTGCCGAGTGGCTGGCGCTGGCCGATGCGTTCTGGGAAGCGTCGATGGACACCTCGGGCGGCGGCAAGGCCATCCCGGTGATCTTCGGCATCGATGCCGTGCACGGCCAGAGCAATATCGTCGGCGCGACCCTGTTCCCGCACAACATCGGCCTGGGCGCGACGCGCAATGCCGAACTGATGCGCGAGATCGGCCGCGTGACCGCGATCGAGACCCGCGTGACCGGCATGGAATGGGCGTTCGCGCCGACCGTCGCCGTGCCGCAGGACGACCGCTGGGGCCGCACCTACGAGGGCTATTCCGAATCGCCGGATGTGGTCGCCGCGTTCGCACCGGCCGTGGTCGAAGGCATGCAGGGCAAGGCGGGCGCGCCGGACTTCCTCAACGACCACCACGTGATGGTGTCGGTGAAGCACTACCTCGGCGACGGCGGCACGGTCGGCGGCAAGGACCAGGGCGACACCCAGGTCACCGAAGCGCAGCTGCGCGACATCCACAACGCGGGCTATCCGCCGGCGATCGCCGCGGGCGCGCAGGCGGTGATGGCCTCGTTCAACAGCATCCACGGCCAGCGCATGCACGGCCATCGCGCGTTGCTCACCGACGTGCTCAAGGGTCGCATGAACTTCGGCGGCTTCATCGTCGGCGACTGGAACGGCCACGGCCAGTTGCCGGGCTGCACGACCACCGATTGCGCGGCGACCTTCAACGCCGGTCTCGACATGGCGATGGCGCCCGACAGCTGGCGCGGCCTGTACGAGAGCACGGTCAAGCACGTGCAGTCGGGCGAGATTCCGATGGAACGCCTCGACGATGCCGTGCGTCGCATCCTGCGGGTGAAGTTCCGCATGGGCCTGTTCGACGCGCCCAGGCCGTCGGCGCGTGCGCTCGGCGGCAAGTTCGAACTGCTCGGCGCACCGGAACACCGAGAGGTCGCGCGCCGCGCGGTGCGTGAATCGCTGGTGCTGCTGAAGAACCAGGACGGCATCCTGCCGCTCGCGGCCAACCAGAACGTGCTGGTGGCCGGTGACGGCGCCGACGACATGGGCAAGCAGTCCGGCGGCTGGACGCTGAACTGGCAGGGCACCGGCACCAAGCGCGCCGACTACCCCAACGGCGACACCATCTGGGACGGCATCCGCACGCAGGTCACCGCGGCCGGCGGCACCGCACAGCTCGCCGTCGATGGCCGGTACCGGCAGAAGCCGGACGTGGCGATCGTCGTGTTCGGCGAGGATCCGTACGCCGAATTCCTGGGCGACCTGCCGAACCTGCTGTACAAGCCCGGCAACGATGCCGATCTGGAACTCGTCAAGCGCCTGCGCGCCGACGGCATTCCGGTGGTCTCGGTGTTCATCAGCGGCCGCCCCCTGTGGGTGAATCGCGAAATCAACGCCTCCAACGCCTTCGTCGCCGCCTGGCTGCCGGGCTCGGAAGGCGCGGGCATCGCCGACGTGCTGCTGCGCGGCGCCGATGGCCAGCCGCAGCACGACTTCACGGGCAAGCTGAGCTTCTCGTGGCCGCGCCGCGCCGACCAGTACGTCAACAACGTCGGCATGGACGGCTACGACCCGCTGTTCGCCTTCGGCCACGGCCTCACCTACGCCGACGACGGCAATCTCGACGTGCTGCCGGAAGACGCCGGCGTCAGTGCCGACGACGGACAGGCGGCAGGCTACTTCGCGCGCGGCGTGCCCGGCCCGGGCCTGCGCCTGGTGGTGACCGGTGCGGACGGCCGCGGCGCCGATGTGCTGCATCCGCGCGTCGCCACACCGGACGGCACGCTCAGCCTGGCGGCGATCGACTACCAGACCCAGGAAGGCGCGCGTCTGCTCACCTGGACCGGGGATGCGACCGCCGAACTGCTGTCGCATTCGCCGTTCGACATCAGTCGTGAAACGAATGGCGACTCGCTGCTGCTGGTCACCCTGCGCGTCGACGCCGTGCCTGCCGGCGGTGATATCACCCTCTCGGCCGGCTGCGGCGACGGGTGCACGGCGGCCCTGCCGGTGCGGGAATGGCTGACATCGCTGCCGCGCACCGAGTGGGTGACCGCGGGCATTCCGCTCAAGTGCCTGGCCGTTGCCGGCCTCGACACCACGCGGGTCAGCACGCCGTTCGCGCTCCGCGCCCCGGCCGGCCTGACCCTGGGCCTGGCGGACGTGCGCATCGGCACCGACGCGACCCACAGGCTCGACTGCCCGACGCAGTAAGCCTGCATGTCGCCGGGGCCGCGCGCGATGCGGGGCACCGGCCGCGGGACCGACAGCGCCGCCTCCGGGCGGCGTTGTCGGTTCCGCAGCCCGGTCCGCCACCGGAACGCAGCGTGCGCGCCGCATCCACGCCACATTCCCGCGGCGGGCCTAGACTCGATGCCCCTGTTCCGCGGAGCGTCGCAATGATCGACCTGCACTACTGGCCCACGCCCAACGGCCACAAGGTCACGCTGTTTCTGGAAGAAGCCGGACTCGACTACACGATCCACCCGGTCAACATCGGCAAGGGCGACCAGTTCAGGCCCGAGTACCTCGCGTTTTCGCCGAACAACAAGATGCCGGCGATCGTCGATCACGCGCCGGCCGACGGCGGTGCGCCGCAGACCGTGTTCGAGTCCGGCGCGATCCTGCTGTATCTGGCGGAGAAGTCCGGGCAGTTCCTGTCGACCGATCCGCGCACGCGTATCGAAACGCTGGAATGGCTGTTCTGGCAAATGGCGGGCCTCGGACCGATGACCGGCCAGTACGGCCACTTCAACGTCTACGCGCCGGAAAAGATCCCCTACGCGATCGAGCGTTACACCAACGAGGCCAACCGCCTGCTGCAGGTGCTTGACACACACCTGAAAGGCCGCGACTTCATCGCCGGCGACGCCTACTCGATCGCCGACATGGCGGCTTATCCGTGGATCGGTGTCTACGACAAGGCGCCGATCGACATGACCCCGTATCCGGAGGTGCAGCGCTGGCATGCGTCGATCAAGGCGCGTCCGGCCACGGAACGCGCATACGCGAAAGCGAGGGACGTGAATCCAGATGCCGGCAAGGCGATGAGCGACGAGGAAAAAAAGCTGCTGTTCGGGCAGGGACGCCGCTGAGGCTAACTATTTCGGAAAGATCATTTCCGAGGCTTTACTCATCTCACTTCTAGCGGAAGTGAGATGGTCGCCCTTTCCCAGCTGAAGAGAACTGCCGAAGCCTCGAAAACGATGTGCCGATGCGATTGAAACATCTGCGCCGCAGAAGCTTTCCATGCGGCGCACTGCATTTCCGATGTGTTGATACGCAAGCATCGCGGTAGCGCCACGAGCAACAAAGATCGGCTTCAGATCCTCTATCAGGTCCAAAGCTTCTTGAGCTCTTCCCCTTGCACGCTCAGCCTCGAGTTCGACCTCCCTCTCATCTTCTATGCTGCGCTCCGCCCCTCCTGTCACCTGGACAAGATCTTCGTAGCGTCGAGTGCTGTCTGTGACGGTTCCAAGGATCGCCCCGACCGAAGTCCGAAGTGATTTCCTTGCTTCGTACTCCTTCCTTTCGCTTACCCAAGCGGCTCCAAACACAGCGAGAGCGGCGCCAATGATTGCGCCAAGCAGAGTCGATATCCCCTCTGGCAGGACATAGGGCAGCAACGGAAGCCGCAGAAAGAGGCCAGCGGTCAGACCGAGCGCAAAAAGCAGCGCGTATTCGAACAATCTGGTGTAGCTCCACGAGCTTCTGAACATGGATTTCCTCCTGCTTAGTCGTTGCGGCGGACACACTGACCGACTTAAGACCGCACCGCCGTTCCGGACTTTAGACTAGGCGCCTCGCTCCACTGGACCCGCCATGCGCTCCGTACTCGCTGCCGCCGCCCTGATGCTCGCCACCACGCCTGCCCTCGCCGTCACGCCGCCCGCCTCCGGCGGGCTCACGCTCGAAGCCATCACCGGCGATGCGCCGCTGTCGGGGCCGACGCTGATGAAGCCGCAGGTCGCGCCGGACGGCTCGCGCGTGACCTTCCTGCGCGGCAAGGACGAGAACCGCAACCAGCTGGACCTGTGGGAATACGACATCGCCAGCGGGCAGACACGGATGCTGGTCGATTCCAAGGTCGTGCTGCCGGGCGAGGAGACGCTCAGCGACGCCGAGAAGGCACGCCGCGAGCGCCAGCGCATCGCCGGCCAGTCGGGCATCGTCGATTACCAGTGGGCGCCGGATGCGCGCACGTTGCTGTTTCCGCTCGGCGGCGAGCTGTATCTCTACGACCTGTCGAAGTCCGGTGCGGATGCGGTGCGCCAGCTCACCGACGGCGGCGGCTTCGCCACCGACCCGAAGGTCTCGCCGCGCGGCGGCTTCGTCAGTTTCGTGCGCGCGCGCGATCTGTGGGTGATCGATCTGGCAACCGGTGCCGAGCGCCGGCTGACCACCGACGGCAGCGACGTGATCGGCAACGGCGTCGCCGAGTTCGTCGCCGACGAGGAGATGAACCGTCACACCGGCTACTGGTGGGCACCCGACGACAGCGCCATCGCCTACGCGCGCATCGACGAGTCGCCGGTGCCGGTGCAGAAGCGCTACGAGGTCTATCCCGACCGCACCGAAGTGGTCGAGCAGCGGTATCCGGCCGCGGGCGACGACAACGTGCGCATCACCCTGCACGTCGTCGCCCCGCACGGCGGTGCGGTCACGGACGTGGATCTGGGCAGCAACCCGGACATCTATCTCGCCCGGGTGCAGTGGCGCGATGCGCAGCGCCTGACCTTCCAGCGCCAGTCGCGCGACCAGCAGCGACTGGACCTGATCGAAACCACGCTCGCCACCGGCGCGCAGCGCACGCTGGTCACCGAGCGCAGCCGCACCTGGGTGCCGCTGCACGACAGCCTGCGCTTCCTCGACGACGGGCGGTTCGTGTGGTCGTCCGAGCGCGACGGCTTCCAGCATCTGTACCTCGCGTCCGAGGACGGACGCCGCATGACCCAGCTCACCCGCGGCGACTGGCCGGTCGACGAACTGCTGGCGGTCGACGAAGCCACGGGCCGCGTCTACTTCCGCGCCGGCATGGTGCTCGAAGGCGGTCAGGCGCGGCCGCGCGCGACCGAATCGCGGCTCTACAGTGTGGGCCTCGACGGCGGGCGCGCCTACACCGCACTGTCGAGCGACCCCGGCATGCACGGCGCCAGCTTCGCGCGCAATGCCTCGGTCTTCGTGGCCACCTGGTCGAACACCACCACGCCGCCGCAGATCGCCCTGCACCGCGCCGACGGCACGCGCATCGCGACGCTGGTCGAGAACGATCTCGCCGCGGCCGATCATCCCTATGCGCCGTTCCTCGCCGCGCATCGTCCGACCGAGTTCGGCACGCTGTCCGCCGCCGACGGTCGCACGCCGCTGCACTACTCGCTGATCAAGCCGGCCAATTTCGACGCGACGAAGCGGCATCCGGTCGTCGTGTTCGTCTACGGCGGCCCGGCCGCGCAGACGGTGCTGAATTCCTGGCCGGGCCGCGCGGACGCGAGCTTCCACCAGTACCTCGCGCAGCAGGGGTACGTGGTGTTCTCGCTGGACAACCGCGGCACGCCGCGTCGGGGTCGCGACTTCGTCGGTGCGCTGTACCAGCGCCAGGGCACGGTCGAGGTCGAAGACCAGTTGCGCGGCGTCGAGTGGCTGAAGTCGCAGCCGTGGGTCGACGGTGAGCGCATCGCAGTCAACGGCTGGTCGAACGGCGGCTACATGACGCTGATGCTGCTGGCCAAGGCACCCGAGGTCTATGCCTGCGGCATCGCCGGCGCGCCGGTCGCCGACTGGGCGCTCTACGACACGCACTACACCGAGCGCTACATGAACCTGCCGCAGGCCAACGTCGACGGCTATCGCGAGGCCAGCGTGTTCACCCACGCCGACAACATCAAGCCGAACGCGCTGCTGCTGATCCACGGCATGGCCGACGACAACGTGCTGTTCACCAATGCCACGCAGCTGATGAGCCAGCTGCAGCAGGCCGGCACGCCGTTCGAGCTGATGACCTATCCCGGCGCCAAGCACGGCCTGCGCGGCCGTGACGCGCTGCACCGCTATCGCACCAGCGAGGCGTTCCTCGCGCGGTGCCTGACGCGCTGACGCGCCTGTCGATGGGCGCAGTTCCACCGCCTGTGCCGGCAAACGGACGCGTGCCACCGCAGCGGGGGTAGTGCAGCGCCACTGGACAAGGGCCGTTCCCGCGCTCGCCGGCGCAGCGGCCCTGCGCGTCGCGCTGTCGATTGCAGGCGTGCTGCTGGCGCTTCGAAGCGTCATCGTGTCGTCTGCGGTCTATCAGGATGCGCTCGACCGGGCACGTGCGGATGCGCACGTCGTCGCGCACCTGGACGACGCGATCGCGCCGCGCGTCCTGCCGGTCGGCGCGATCGAAACGAGCAGCGCCGGCGGCGGATCGGGGCGCGCGGCCTTCGTCATCCGGCTCGAGGGCAGCACCGGCGCCGGCATGCTTCATGTCGAAGCGCACCGCTGGACCGGGTTGTGGATCTGTCGCGAATTGACGTTCGTCGCAGATGCCGCGCCCGGGCCGATCGACATCGTGCTCCCCGGCACTCCGGTCCCGACACGCGCCGCTGCGGCGCCGTGACCTCCGGCCGTTGCCGGCGCGCACGCGAGCGCCTACCGTCGGCGTTCGTCCTCGCCGCTGGTGCTGCCATGAAACCGCTCGTCCTCGCGATTGCCCTGTCTCTCGCCGCGCCGCTCACGGCCCTCGCCCATACCGATGACGCGAAGACTGCCGTCGCCGCATCGCAGGCCGCGTCATCGGCCTGGGTCACGCGCAGCAACGAACTCGCGCAGATCCTCATCGATGCCCAGGCGCCATTCCAGCCCGAGTCGGCCGGTTTCTTCGGCATTCCCGGCTACGACGACCAGGTCGCGGATTTCGGCCCCGACAACGCCCGCCGCTATCGCGACGCGATGACCGCAGCGCGCGCCAGGCTGCAGACCCAGCTCGAACTCGAGCGCGATGCCAACGTGCGTCAGGACCTGCAGATCCTGCTCAGGAGCATCGACGAGAGCATCGAGGGCAGTACCCTCAACGAGCGCTACCTGCTGCCATGGACCGATGCGCCGCAACTGATCTTCGGCGGCATCAACGGCCTGCTCTCGGCGCAGACCCCGCCCGAACGGCGCATGCACGCGCTGGCCCGGCTGCAGCGCTATGCCGGTCTCGCCGAAGGCAGTACGCCGATCACCACCCTCGCGCGCCAGCGCTACGAGGAGCGCCTGTCGAATCCCGATCTGCTGCCGCCCACGAAGCGCGAAGTGCAGCGCGCCCTCGACAGCGCCGACACGTATATCGCCGGCATCCGTGCGCTGTTCGACGAGTACGGAATCGAGGGTGCCGAGCCGGCGCTCGAGGCGATCGCGAAGGAGATCACCGCCTATGCCGACTGGACCCGCAGCACCGTGCTGCCGAACGCGCGCGAGGACACGCGCCTGCCGCCGGAGCTCTATGCCTTCGGTCTCAAACAGTACGGCACCGACGTCGACCCGCAGCTGCTGATGCAGCGCGCGCAGCTGGCCTTCATGGAGATCCGCGCGCAGATGCAGCAGCTCGCGCCGCTGGTCGCGAAGGAAAAGGGCATCGACGCCACCGACTACCGCGGCGTGATCGCGGCGCTCAAGCGCGACACGATTCCCAACGATCGCCTGGAAGCGAGCTACCGCGAGGTCATCGATGCGATCGACCCGATCATCGAACGCGAACACATCGTCGACGTGCCGCAGCGGCCGATGCAGATGCGCCTGGGTTCGGAGGCCGAATCCGCCGCCTCGCCCGCGCCGCATTTCCGCCCTGCGCCGCTGGTGGGCAACACCGGACAGCAGGGCACCTTCGTGCTGCCGCTGGGCAACCCCGGCGGCGACGGCGAAGGCGACGCCTACGACGACTTCAACTTCGACGCGGTGCGCTGGACGCTGTCGGCGCATGAAGGCCGCCCTGGTCACGAGCTGCAGTTCACCGCGATGGTCGAGCGCGGCGTGTCGCTGGCGCGGTCGATGTTCGCGTTCAACTCGGTCAACGTCGAAGGCTGGGCGCTGTATGCCGAAGCCGAACTGGTGCCCTACGAGCCGCTCGACGGCCAGCTGATCGCCCTGCAGTTCCGCCTCTTGCGCGCAGCGCGCGCGATGCTCGACCCGATGCTCAACCTGGGGCTGATCGACCGCGAACGCGCCGGCCGCATGCTGACCGAGGACGTGATGCTCTCGCCCGCGATGGCGCGCCAGGAACTCGACCGCTACACCGTCAACGCACCGGGCCAGGCCACGAGCTACTTCTACGGCTACACCCGCATCCTGGAGCTGCGCATGCGTACCGAACTCGCACTGGGCGACAGGTTCGACCGCCGCGCGTTCAACAACTTCCTGCTCGACCAGGGCCTGCTGCCGCCCGACCAGCTGGCCGAAGCGGTGGAAACGGGCTTCATCCCGGCGCGCCTGGCGCGCTGAGGCCGCATCGGGGCCGGGCCGGGCGCGCCCCGGGCGGCCCTGCGGCTTTCAGCTCAACCGCGCCAGCATGCGGCGGTGGCCGATGATCCGCGCCCAGCGCGTGCCCAGATCCATCCAGCAGACGTAGGCCGCCTCGCGCGCGATCAGGCCGAGCGTCTCCGGGCGCCAGGACAATGCGGGCTCGGCGGCGCAGACCTCCCAGTCCAGGCCCATGCGGCCGGCGAGGAAGGCGCAGCGGGCGAGGTGATACCGGCTGCTCAGCAGGATCACCACCGGCGGCGCCTCGACCGGATCGCCCTCGGCCAGCAGCAGGCGCGCGTTGCGCAGGTTCTGCACCGTGTCGCGCGACTGGTCTTCCAGGCGGATCGGAGCATCGGGCGCGAGGCCGAGGTCGAGCAGGGCCTGCCGGGCCAGTGCGGCCTCCGTGGGGCCGCCCTCGGGACCGCCCCCGAGCAGCAGCAGGCTGCGCGGCGGGCGGGATTCCCATACCGTGGCCGCGCGTGCCAGCCGCGCCTGGAAATCGGCATCGAGCCGACCGTCGGGCGCATGCTTGCCGAACAGCAGCAGACAATCCCCACGGCCCGGCGCGCACGGCGCGGCCCGCGCCACCCGCCAGACGTGGACCACGTAGCCCACGTACACCAGTCCCAGGCTCAGCACGCACGCCGCGCCGGCCACGACCAGCGCATGCAGCGCGTCGCCGTCGGCGAGCAGGCGGAGACGGTGCAGCAGGCGGGATCTGGCCAAACGCGTCGGGTCCGGAGCGCCCGCGACCGGGCGAGGCTGAATTCTAGACTCACGCGCGCTGGCTATACTCGGCGGCCTTCACCAAGGACCGAACGCGTGCCCTCGACGCCGTCGCCCCCGCCGATGCCGGCCATCGCCATCCGCGCCTACACGGCGACCACCGCGCTCGGTCGCGGCAACGCCGCCCAGCGCGAGGCCCTGCGTGCGCGGCGCAGCGGACTGCGTCGCAACGACTTCGGCGACGCACCGCTGCCGACCTGGATCGGACGTGTCGACGGCCTCGAAGACGCCGCCCTGCCCGCCGCACTGGCGCGCTGGGAGTGCCGCAACAACCGGCTCGCCTGGCTGGCGCTGCAGCAGGACGGCGTGCAGGCCGCACTCGATGGCCTGATCGCGCGTCACGGCGCCGAGCGCATCGCGCTGGTCATCGGCACCTCGACCTCCAGCATCGGTGCCAGCGAGGAGGCCTATGCCCGCGCGGAGGTCGATGCCGACGGGACGCGCCGGATGCCCGACGACCTGGCCCGGCCCATCGTCCACACCCCGCATTCGCTGGGCGATTTCCTGCAGCACGCCACCGGCCTGCGCGGCCCGTGCATCACCGTGGCCACCGCGTGCTCGTCGAGCGCCAAGGTGTTCGCCCAGGCGGCGCGGATGATCGAGGCCGGCGTCGTCGACGCGGCGCTCGTCGGCGGCGTCGACACGCTGTGCGGCAGCGTGCTGTTCGGCTTCAACGCGCTGGGCCTGGTCTCGCAGAATCCCTGCCTGCCGTTCGACGCGCATCGCGACGGCCTGTCGCTCGGCGAGGCCGGCGGCTATGCGGTGCTCGAGCGTGCGGGGCCCGACGAGACCGGTCCGCTGCTGCGCGGCTACGGCGAATCCAGCGATTCGCACCACATGTCGGCGCCGCATCCCGAAGGGCTCGGCGCGCTGCTGGCGATGCGCGGTGCGCTTGCGCGCGCGGGCATCGATGCGGGCGAGGTCGGCTATCTGAACCTCCACGGCACCTCGACCCCGGCCAACGACACCGTCGAGGCCGGCGCGGTGAAGACACTCTTCCCGGACACGCTGCACGCCAGTTCGACCAAGGGCTGGACCGGGCACACGCTCGGCGCGGCGGGCATCGTCGAATCGGTGTTCGCGCTGTTCGCGCTCGAAGACGGCCTGTTGCCGGGCATCCTGTACAGCGAAACGCCGGACGCGGCCTGTGGGCCGCAGATCCGCTTCGACAACGCCGAGGCCGAGATCCGCTACGCGATGAACAATTCCTTCGGCTTCGGCGGCAACAACTGCGCGCTCGTGTTCGGCCGCGGAGCGGCGGCATGAGCGCGCTGACCGCGACGATCGCCGGCATCGGCTTCTGGGCCGACGGCCTGCCCGACTGGGAGGCCGCCACGGCCTTCGCCCGCGACGGCGTACGCCCGGAGACCGCACCGGCGCGGCCTGCGCCGCAGCTGCTGGCCCCGAACGAACGCCGGCGTGCACCCGGCTCGGTCGCGGTCGCGCTCGAGGTCGCCCTCGCCGCATGCCGCGCCGCCGGTCGCGACCCGGCCACGTTGCCGTCGGTGTTCGCCTCCACCCACGGCGATCTCGCGATCACCGACTACATGTGCGAGACGCTGGCGACCGACCCGACCGCGGTGTCGCCGACCAAGTTCCACAATTCCGTGCACAACGCCGCTGCGGGCTACTGGACGATCGGCGCCGGCTGCACCGAGGCGGCGACGGCGATCAGTGCGTTCGACGGCACCTTCGCCCAGGGCCTGCTGGAAGCGGTGCTGCAGCTGGCGACCGGCAGCGACGCGGTGCTGCTGGTCGCCTACGACACGGCGGCCACCGGCCTGCTGGGCACGGTGACGCACAGCGAGGGCCTGCTGGGCGCGGCGCTGGTGCTGAGCCGGGGCGGCACCGGCCCGCGCCTGAGCCTCGCACTGCGCGACGGCGACGATACGCCGGCGACCGGCCCGCTCGCGACCCTCGGCGCCCGCAATGCGATGGCGCAGATGCTGCCGCTGTTCGATGCACTCGCCACCGGCACGTCCGAGGCGCGGCTCAAGGCCGGGCCGCACCGCCAGCTGGTGGTGGAGATCGCGCGATGACCACCGCCCGCCTGCATCGCGGCAATGTCGCGGTGGTGATTCCGGCGCTCAACGAGGCGCTGCGGATCGACGAGGTGGTCAGCAGTGCGCTCGACCACTGCGATCACGTGATCGTCGTCGACGACGGCTCCGACGATGCGACCGCCGAGATCGTCGCGGCGCTGCCGGTGACCCTGCTGCGCCACGCGCAGCGCATGGGCAAGGGCGCCGCCCTGCGCGACGGTTTCGCCGAGGCACGCCGGCGCGGGTTCGAGGCCGTGGTCACGATGGACGGCGACGGCCAGCATCGCGCCAGCGACATCCCGCGGCTGATCGAGGCGGCCAACCGCCATCCGGGCTGCATCGTCAACGGCGCGCGTCTGAGGAAGCGCGGGACGCAGCCCTGGTACCGCCGCATCGGCAACGATTTCGGCGACTGGGGCATCGCCTGGGCCTGCGGCTACCGGCTGGTCGACAGCCAGAGCGGCCAGCGTCTCTATCCGGCCTCCGTGCTCGCGCTCGAGCACGTGCCGGGTGAGGGCTTCGTCTACGAGGCACAGATCCTGATTTCGGCCGCGCGCGAACTCGGCTGCGGACTGGTCTCGGTGCCGGTCGAAACCCGCTACCGCAGTGCGGATTCCGACGAACAGTTCCGCCAGAGCCACTTCCGCCTGGTGCACGACCTCTGTCGCATCACCGCGCACGTGACCGCGCAGGTCCTGGCGCAGGGCGACATCGTCGGCCGCTACCGGCAGCTGCGCCGCCGCCCGCCGGTCATCGACGATCCGGGCAACGATCTCGCCGCACCGCCCGCGGCGACCATGCAGGAGACAGGATGATGCGCGACGCCGATTCCGCCCGCCGCACCGACGTCGCCGTTCTCGGCGGCGGACTGGCCGGTCTGACGCTGGCGCTGCAGTTGCGCCGGCAGCATCCCGAACTCGATGTCACCGTGATCGAACGCCGCCAGCATCCGGTGCGCGAGGCGGCGCACAAGGTCGGCGAATCCAGCGTCGAGATCGGCGCGCACTATTTCGCCAACGTCCTGGGCCTGCGCGAGCACCTGGATACCGAGCAGATCCGGAAGTTCGGTTTCCGCTTCTTCTTCTCCGACGGCAGCGACCACGTCGACCGCTGCACCGAGCTGGGCGTGAGCCAGCTGATGCCGACGCCGTCGTGGCAGATCGACCGCGGCCGCTTCGAGAACCATCTGGGCGAACGCGCGCGTGCGCTCGGCGTGCGCTTCGACGACGGCGCGGTGGTCCGTGGCATCGATCTGGCCGACGACGCCTCCGATCACACGGTCCACGTCGAACGCGACGGCACTACGCATGCACTCGCCTGCCGCTGGGTGGTCGATGCCAGCGGGCGTGTCGGCCTGCTCAAGCGCAAGCTGGATCTGGCGATGGCCAATGCGCACAACGCGAACGCGGTGTGGTGGCGCGTGGACGGCTTCGTCGATCCCAACGCCTGGTCGGAGGACACGCAGTGGCTGCAGCGCTGCGATCCGCCCGACCGCTGGCGTTCGACCAACCACATGTGCGGGCCGGGCTACTGGTTCTGGCTGATTCCACTGTCGTCGGGCGCGCATTCGCTGGGCATCGTCTGCGACGCGGACATGCACCCGCTCGACACCATGAACACCCACGCCAAGGCGATGGACTGGCTGCGCCGCCATCAGCCGCAGGTCGCCGCCAGCCTCGACCGCAGCGAGCACACGCTGCAGGACTTCATGTTCCTGCGCAAGTTCTCCTACGGCTGCAAACAGGTGTTCTCGCGCAACCGCTGGGCGCTGACGGGCGAGGCCGGGCTGTTTCTGGATCCGTTCTACTCGCCGGGCAGCGACTTCATCGCGATCAGCAACACCTACATCTGCGACCTGATCGCGCGCGAGCAGGCCGGCCGCGACATCACCCACCATGCCGAGCTCTATCAGCAGCTGTATTTCTCGTTCTACGAGAACACGCTGACGCTCTACCAGGACCAGTACGCGCTGTTCGGCGACGAGCAGGTCATGCCGGTCAAGGTGATCTGGGACTACACCTACTACTGGGCGCTGCTGGCGCCGCTGTTCTGCAGCGGACGCATCACCGACCTGGCCACGCTGGGGCGGCTGCGCCCGGCGTTCAACGAGGCACGCGCGCTGAACCTCGCGGTCCAGCCCCTGCTGCGCGCCTGGGGCGCGGCCAACGCCGGCGGCCCCCGGCCCGAGGCCCGGTTGCTGGACCAGTTCAAGATCGACTGGTTCTGCGGCATGAACGCCGCGCTGCACGATGACCTGGATACCGAGGCGTTCGTGGCGCGGGTCGATGCGAATGTGGCCCGGATGCGCTGGCTGGCCGGCGAGATCCTGCAGCGGGCGCGCAAGCACCACCCCGCCATCGCCGACCAGGGACTGGGCGCGCTGCTGGCGTCCGAGGCCCCGCCGCCGTCGCTGGCACCGGTCTGGTACGCCGACGCCGCCTGACGCGCGCCTCGCCTCTGCGCCGGCTTCCGGCACGCGCGACGCGTCCAGGCTGCGGATAGGGCTGACGAAACGGGCACCGCGTCCGCAGACGCGGTGCCGCATGGCGTCGGATTCCGGATGCGTTCCGGAGCGCGGCCGCGTGGCCCGCGCATCCGATCAGTTGGGCACCAGCCGCAGGACCCGTCCGTCGGATTCGTCGGTGAGCACGTAGAGCGCACCGCCGGGGCCGACGCGCACGTCGCGGATGCGCTCACCGAGATCGTCGAGCAGGATCTCTTGGGCTCCCGGGGCGCCACCGGCCATCGGAATCCGCCGCAGGCTCTTCTCGGCCAGCGCGGCGACGAACAGATTGCCGTCCCAGCCCGGGAACGCATCGCCGTCGTACAACGCCAATCCCGCAGGCGCGATTGACGGCGTCCAGTGCAGGACCGGCTGTTCCATGCCGGTCATCCGGGTGAACGGTGTGATCAGCGCGCGGCTGTAGTCGCGGCCGAAACTCACCAGCGGCCAACCGTAATTGGTGCCCGGCGTGATGATGTTGAGTTCGTCGCCGCCGCGCGGGCCATGCTCGTGCGCGTAGATGCGCTCGCGCGCGGCATCGTAGACCAGGCCTTGGATGTGCCGGTGGCCGTAGCTGTAGATCTCCGGCAGCGCACCCGCGCGACCGACGAACGGGTTGTCCTTCGGCACGCTGCCGTCGGTGTGGATGCGCACGACGGTGCCCAGGTGGCTGTCGAGCTTCTGCGACTCCTCGCGGAAGAAGAAGCCGTCGCCGAGGCCCATCAGCAAGGTGCCGTCGGGCAGCAGCAGCAGACGGCCGCCGCCGTGGGCGTCGCCGGATTTCGACGGATGGGTGGTGAAGATGGGCTGCACGTCGCTCAGCCGCTGGCCGTCGAAACGCGCTCGTACGATGCGGGTGTGGTTGGCGTTCTTGTCGCCGTGCACGAACGACAGGAACAGCACGCCGCTGCGTTCGAAATCCGCCGCCGGCAGCACCTCGAGCAGGCCCGACTGGCCGGAGTCGAACACCGCCGGCACGCCTTCCACGGGAGCCTCGCGCAAGGCGCCGTTCTCGATGACGCGCAGCCGTCCGGGGCGTTCTGTGACCAGCGCACGGCCGTCGGGCAGGAAAGCGATCGACCAGGGATGCTCCAGGCCCTCGGCCACCGTTTCGACACGGAATTCCGCCCGGGCCGGCACCGCGGCCACCAGCAGCACACCCAGCACGAACGCCCCCAGACCTCGCATCATCACTCGCTCTCCATCGCGCCTATGCGCCAATCGAACGTCGAGTCGATCACGAAACGGGAGAACAGCGAGTGAAAACGTCGGCACTGAAAGGCGTGGTTCCCGCATTCCTGCTGGCGCTCGTGCTGGCCATCGTCTGGGGCTCGATCGTGCAGAGCCAGTACAACCTGGCGGCCCTGGCCTCGATCGGCGCGGACGTCGGCTCGGTGCGGCTCCAGGTCACGCTGCGCGACATCTTCAGCGGTTTCTCGCTCACGTACGGCGGTTACGTGGTGGCGCCCGCACTCCTGGTCGCGTTCGGCGTGGTCGCGCTGCTCGAACCGAAAGCGCCGGCCGCCGCGCGCGTTCCGCTTTACGCACTGGCCGGCGTGGTCGCGCTGTTGATCGCGATTCCGTTGGTCAACTGGCTGTCGCCGGTGGCACTGCTGGTCGGGGCGACGCGCGAGTGGTCCTGCGCGTTCTGGATGGCGGCCGCCGGCGTGCCTGCAGGCCTGCTCTACGCCCTGCTCGCCCCCGCGCGCCGCCGGGTCACGGAGGCGCCGCCGGTCCTGGTGCACGCGCCGGACGCGCGTCGCGGCTGACCGCGCACCGCGGCCATCCACGGCACGGCACGCGTGCCGACGATGTGTCTACGCGCGCTTCGCCGCGCCAGTCTTCTTTCGCGTCACGTGCCTATGCCCGTACCGCGTAGCGCGGGTCGCTGGGGCTCTGACCGCGCACGCACCCGTCGCGTCGTGCCGCGCTGGCATCGACCGAACGCTGACACGCCGGTATACCCACTCCGGACACCGCGCATTCCCGCGCCCGGGCGCGATCGCGCAGCGCCGATCGCAACCGACGCCGTCGGCGAATTGTCACCGGCGCAAACGCGGACCTCCTACGCGAACGCGCCGCTTGCGCGGCGCGTCGGTGTGCTGCGGATGCCTCGCGGACGACGCGTGCGAGGCGCTCAGTTGCCGTCGGCGCCCGGGGCCTGCTGCGGTGTCGACATCGGCGGCGGGTTCGCCACCCAGATCGCGATCCCGCTCGCGTACTTCTGCTGGGGGCTGATGTTGACACCCACGCCGGCGGACGAGAACGAACGTCCGCCGCCACGGCCGACGCCGCCCCCGACACTGACGCCGCCGCTGCGCTCGCCGTCGGCCGTGCCCTGGAACAGCACGCCGTTGGCGCCGAGTTTCGCGGCCTCGTTGCGCAACTTCTGCAGCACGGAGTCGATCTTGTTCTGCTCGCCGTAGGTCAGCGCGCCGCTGCTGGTGTTGAGGATGGCGATCTCCTCGTACTGGCCCGGCGGCGGCCCGTGATAGATGCGCACCTGCGCCGGATCGATCGGCGCACGCGGCGTGCCGGTCAGCACGTGGGAACTGGCGCAGCCGGCCGTCAGCGCGGCGGCGAGCAGGACCAGAAGCAGACGGGGTGCGCGCATGGCGATGTCCTCGGCAAAAGGGGCGCCCGGTCGGGCACGCCGCCGATCATCGCGCCGGTGACCTGAAGCCGGCGTGGATGCCGCGCAGTCACGACGGGGCGCCGTGCCGGACGCCGATGCGCCTCGCATCGCCGACCGCGGCGGCGCGACCCGTGGGCCTCAGCCCATGCCGCCGTTGATGCCGATGACCTGGCCGTTGATGTAGCCGGCCGGCTCCGAACACAGGAAGGCGACCAGCGCGGCCACTTCCTCCGGCGTGCCCGCACGTCCGGCGGGCACGATCTGCTTGACCGTCTCGGCCGGGAACGCGTCGTCGGCCATGCTGCCGGCAATGACGCCGGGCGCGACGACGTTGACGCTGATGCCGCGGCTGGCCATCTCGCGCGCCAGCGATTTCGAGGCGCCGTGCAGCGCGGCCTTCGCGGCGGCGTAGTTGGTCTGGCCGCGGTTGCCGGTAACGGCGGCGACCGAGGACACGCTGACGATCCGCCCCCAGCGCTTGCGCGCCATCGGCAGCAGCAGCGGCTGGGTCACGTGGAAGAACCCGTGGAGCGACACGTCGACGACGCGCTTCCACTGCGCATCGGTCATGCCGGCCATCGGCGCGTCGTCGTGGATGCCGGCGTTGTTGACGATCACCTGGATCGCGCCGCCTTCGAGCAGACCCTCGATCGCCGCGCGCGTCGCCTCGCCGTCGGCGACGTCGAACGCGACCGCCTGGGCGCTGCCGCCCGCGGCCACGATGTCGGCGACCACGCCCTCGGCGCGTTGCAGGTTGCCGTTCGCATGCACGATGACATGCAGGCCGTCGGCGGCGAGGCGACGGCAGATCGCGCCGCCGATGTCGCCGCTGCCGCCGGTCACGAGCGCGCGGCGCATGGGCGCGCTGAAGTCGGAAGTCGTCATGCGGTCATTGTAGCGGGCCGACGGGCCGCCCTAGGCCGCGTCCTGCGCCGCGCCGAGCATCACGGCCGCGCGGCCTTCGGCGAGCAGCACGCCGTCGCATTCGATGCGGAATGCGTACTGCTGGCTGTCGCCGGCCTCGACCAGCACCTCGGCGACGCAGGTGAGATCGCCGACGAGATCATCGATGCGCGCGACGTGCAGCTGCATGCCGCGCAGGGCGACCAGCATGCCCGGCCGCACCGGTGCACCGCCCTCACGCGCGCGCAGGCCGCCGTGCACGGCCATCGCCTGGGCGCCGTACTCGCACAGGTGCAGCGCGCGCAGCTGGCCCGCGCTGCGCAGCGGATTGTCCGGGTCCCGGTGGCTGGCGCTGCGCAGGCACACGCGACCCGCGTCCCAGTCGTCGACGCCGTCCCACAGGCACATCGCGCCCTGGTGCGGAATCATCGCGAGGATGGCGCTGCGGTCGATGCGGCTCATGCGGCGGGCTCCGGTCCGGCGCGCGCCGCCTCGATCGCCGCACGGTGACGGGCGACGAACAGCGACAGCACGAAATTGCACAGCACACCGAGCGCGACCGTGGTGCCGATCGCGCGCAGCACGGGAATCGACGACAGCGCGAGCAGGCTGAAGACCAGCAGCGTCATCAGGCTGCACACCAGCACCGCGTGCAGGGTGCGGATCTGGTCGGCGCGGTCGTCGCCGGCGTGTTCGAAGAACAGCGCGTAGTCGAGACCCAGACCCGCGGCCAGGATCAGCGCGACCAGATGGAACAGCGTGAGTTCGACGCCGGCCAGACGCAGCACCGCGACGATCACCAGCAGCGTCAGCAAGGTCGGCAGCAGCACGCGCCAGACGCGGCGCGGCTGGCGCAGGGCGATCCACACCGTGGCCACCAGCAGCACCAGTGCCACCGCCATCGCTGCGAGCACGCGGCCGCGGTATTCGACGACCAGCGATTCCGATGCGTCCTTCATGTCGAGCAGGCGCAGTTCGACGCCCGGCGTGCGCGCCTGGCCGGCGAGCGCGGCCACATCGGCCGGTTCGTCGAGACCGCTCAGCGACACCAGCGCGGTCGCGCGCCCGGGATGCACCAGCAGCAGGCCCGACACCGCGCTCGACAAGGGCGAGGCCTGCAGATCCTGCAGCGTGAGCAGCGGCGCGGTGCGTGCGCGCTCGACGTCGGCGACGAATGGCGCGAAGGCCTCGGGCAGGAACGGCGAATCGGCCAACACCTCGCCCAGCATCGCGCGCAGCGTCGGCGTGTCCGGCAGTGCGGCCTGGCGACGGCGCTGCACCTCGGCGTCGGGCAGATAGCGCGCGGCCATGTCGTAGCCGTCGAGACGGCCGTCGGCCACGCGCGCGTCGAGTTCAGGACGCAGCGCGGACGTCGCCGCCAGCACCGAATCGACATCGCCGCCCTGGGCGACCAGCACGTAGCGCACGTCGGGTGCGCCGAGCTCGGCGCGCAGTTCGGTATCCAGCGCCATCGCGTCGGCATCGACCGGGGTCAGCTTCGACAGGTCGTTCTGCCACGCAGGCCCGGGCGCGAGGACGATCGCCGCGAGACTCGCCACGCCGAGCACGGCCAGCGACCATTTCGGCCGCGGCAGCGCTTCGATCCGGTGCCACAGGCGTTGCAGGCGCGGCGAATCGGCGATGTCCGGCGGCGCCGGGTCGACCAGGCCGGGCAGCAGATAGCGCGTGACCAGCGCGGCCACCGCGAGCGCGGCGACGGTGAACACCGCCAGCTGGCGCAGGCCGTCGACGCCCGAGAACAGGAACGTAGCGTAGGCGATGCAGGTCGCGATCACGCCGGTCGACAGCGCCGGCCACAACCCGCGCACGTTCGTCCAGGGCGACAGGCCGGCGCGCTGATGGCTGAAGAAGTGGATCGGGTAGTCCTGGACCACGCCGATCAGGGTGAAGCCGAACGCGATCGTGATGCCGTGCACGCCGCCGGGAAACAGGAGCGCCACCGCACCGAGACCGGCGATGCCGGCACTGGCCAGCGGCAACGCGCCGAGCAGCGGCATCTTCCAGCTGCGGTAGGCGAGCAGCAGCAGGATCACCAGGCCGATCGTGTCGGCCAGTCCGATGCGCTGCGCTTCGCGCTGCGTGCGCCCGCCGATGTCGACCGAGAACGCGCCGGGGCCGGTCATCTCGAGCGTGGCGGCACTGCCGTCGCCACGTGCTTCGGCGAAGCGCGCGCGGATCGTCTCGACCGCGTCGAGCTGGCCGGTCGGATCGAAGCCCGCCGCGCGCGTCTCGACCAGCAACAGCGCGCGTTCGCCGGCGCGGTCGAACCAGACGTCGAACAGCATTTCCGGCGCGGCCGCCGGCGCCCAGGCTTCCGCCAGCACCAGGGTCTCGAGCGTGGGATCGGACGGCAGCAGCGGCTCGACCAGGCCGGCCGCCGGTGAGCCCAGATCCTGCAGCCGCGCATCGAAGGCATCGCGCAGCGCGTCGGCATCCAGCGGCGCCACATCGAACGAGGGCGTCAGCAGGTAGCGGTAGGGCAGCAGATCCGGCGGAAACGAGGACAGATCGGCCGAGGCGCCGTTGGCGACGACGGTGAACCGGTCGTCGGCGGCCAGCGCTTCGTGCAGCGCCTGCGACTGCGCGGCCAGCACCTCGGGCGCATCGCCGGAGATCGCCAGCAGCAGCAGCCGCGAGCCCGGCCCCTCGCCCAGCTCGTCGATCAGCAGGCGTTGCTCGGGCGTGCGCGCATCGGGCAGGAAGCGGCGCAGATCACCGCTGAATTCCAGTCGCGCAGCGACCAGCCAGCCGGCGAGCAACAGCACCACCAGCCACGCGACGGCCAGGGCCAGGCGCAGGCCGGGCCGCCGCAGCAGGGTGTCGGCGAACGTGCCCGGCGATTTCAACGCGGCACGTCACTGCACGCGCGCAGCGCGGCATCGAGCGATTCGAGCGCGGACGCGCCTTGCGCAGCGCCGGCGAGCAGCGTGGGCTGCGGATCGCCCTGGCGGGGGCGGGTTTCGATGCAGCGCAGTTCGTCGTCGCGGCCGCGCAGTACCACGGCGGCGATGCGCGTGGCCGTGCGCGCATCGCGCGGCGTGAGGGTCAGGGTCCAATCGGCCGGCACGCCGTCGGCCTCGATCGCGTAGTGCGTCTCGAGCAAGGTGCGATCACCCGACAGCAGCGCGCCGAAGCTGCCCTGCAGCGCGGCGAGTTCGGGCACGCGGGCCAGCGAGACGGTCCGCGGCGCGCGTCCGGCGCGTGCGATCACGGCATCGCCGCCGCGAATGGTCGTGGTTTCGGCGTAGGGCTCACGCACTTCACGCACCAGGGTGTCGGCGTCGGGCCGCCGGTACTCGCCCGACACCACCAGCGGACGGCGCAGCGTGGCCGACAGGCGCAGTTCGACGAACGGCGTGGACTGCGGCGGTGGCCGGGTCAGGCGGTGCAGGATCCAGTCGGCGTCGACCTCGCGGCCACGCGCCGCGGTCGGCGGCGGCACGCGATCGCGCGACTGGTCGGCGCGGGGCGCGGGGCGCGCCTGCGCCGGCTCAGCCGTTTGTGGAGCGGCCCAGGCCGGGAGCAGCGTCAGCCACAGCGTCGCCAGCAGCAGGCAGGCGTGCGGGCGCAGGCGTCGCATCGTCGTCGCGTTTCCAGAAGTCATAGAAGTTGAACCAGTTGTAGGGGGCACTGCGCACGTGATGTTCAAGCCGCTCCGCGTAACGGCGGATAAGCGCATCGACACCGGCCTGGCGGTCACGGCGCGGCAAATCCACGCCCTCGCTGAAGGGCTCGAACACCAGGTCGTAGCGGGCGCCGCCGCGGTAGAGGCCGAAGGCCAGCATCACCGGCACCTTGAGCACCGCGGCGAGCAACCACGGCGCCACCGGAAATTCGGCCGGTGCGCCGAGGAAGGGCACCGGACGGGTCGGCCCGCCCTCCTGGCTGCGGTCGACCAGCAACGCGACCATCGCGCCCTGCTCGAGCGCGGCGCCGATGGCCAGCGCGACCGAAGGCCCGTCCTGGCCGGCGTCGATCACGGTGGCGGCGATCTCCGGATTCAGCGTATCCAGCAATTCAGTCATCACCTTGCCGTGGGCGCGATCGAGCACCACGCGGATCGCGAACTCGGGGCGCTGCTGAGAGAGCACGCGCAGCACTTCGAAGCTGCCCAGGTGCGAGCCGAACAGCAGCACGCCGCGACCGGCGTCGAGATGCCGGTGCAGGGTGTCGAGCCCGAACGCCTGCACGTCGAACCGGCGGGTGTTCTCGCTGAGCAGGAACAGCCGGTCGAGAATCGTCGCGGCGAAGGTGTGGATGTGCCGCGCCACCTCGACCAGCGACGCCGGGCGGCCGAACACACGCGACAGATAGGCCCGCGAATCCCGGCGTTCGGCGCCGCGACGCAGTAGGAAATACAGCGTCACCGGATACAGCAACAGCCGGGCCGGTGCGCGCCCGCACCACGAGGCAACCGCGCGCATCGCGAGCAGCGCCGCGCGCCCGCCGCCTTCGCGGCGCGCCTTCCAGGCCGCGCTCACGCCACGTCCCCGCCAGTGGCGATCACGTCGCCGCTGGCCAGCAGGACGCCGTCACGCTCGACCCGGAACCGCCAGCGCGGGCCGGCCTCGGTGGTCGTGGTCTCGAGTGCGATCTCGGCGGTCTCACCCGGCAGCAAGGGCTGCACGAACTTCACCTGCGGCAGGCGCAGCGGACCGAGCGCGCCGTGCGCGGTCTCGATCGCCGCGATCACGTGATCGAGGATCACCACGCCGGGCACCAGCGGCCGCCCGGGAAAATGTCCCGGCAGGCACGGATGCGTGCCCGGGACGACGAACGTCGTCCGGCTCATGGGCGGGGCGCGCGTCCCAGCATCGCGGCGACCGCGTCCTGGGCTTCGCGTGCGAGTGCCTGGCGACCCGCCGCGCCCACGCGTCCGGCCACCGGCAGAGGCTGGCCGACAGTGGCGCGCATCGGCCCGCGCGACACGCGGAAGAACCCGCGCGCCGGGAGCACCGCGCCAGTGCCGTGCAGGGCGATCGGCAGCACCTCGACGCCGGCGTCGATCGCGGCCTGGAACGAGCCCGATTTGAATTCGCCCAGGCGGCCGTCGCGCGTGCGCGTGCCTTCGGGGAACAGGCACAGCGACCGGCCGGCGGCGAGCACGCCCGCGACCTGGCGGCGCAGCTGCGGGCCGGCGCGGCGGTCGTCGCGGCTGATGAAGAGCATCCCGGTCGCGCGCGCATAGCCGGCGACGAACGGCACCCGGCGCATTTCCTCCTTGAGCAGGAAACGCAGCGGCACCGGCACGGCCATGAACAGCACGCAGATATCAAGCAGCGATTCGTGGTTGGCGACGACCAGATACGGACGCGACCAGTCGACCGCGTCGGCCCCCTCGACCGTGAGCCCGCCGGCCGGGCCCACCAGCCCGGGCGCCCAGCGCGTGCGCGCCATGTTCAAGGCGCGATCGGGCCGGCCGCTGACCAGCTGCAGGGCCAGCGACACGCTGATCCAGCCCGCCGTCCAGAGCAGGGTGAACGCGAACTCGAGCACGTTGAGGACGCGCTTCGGGAGTTCGGCGATGACGGGCGCGGCGGCCCCGGCGCGGGTCTGTCGGTATTCCATGCGGCGCCTAGGATACTGTTTACTTTGCGTGAAGGCCGCAGCCGGGCCGCTTCAGCGCAGCAGATCGCGCCAGAACATCGGTCCGAGACCCGCCAGCTTGCGCAGGAAATCGGCAAAACTGTGATACCGGCCCGGAAACCGGCGCTTGCGGATCGCGAACTCGACGACGAAGAAGCCGCCGATCACGCCGTAATTCAGCAGATTGGCGCACCACGACCACTGCTCCCAGGTGATGGGAAACGGCGAGGCCACGCCGACGCTCTCCAGCAGCCCGGCGGGGCTGGCCAGCATGGCCAGCAGCAGGTTGGCGCCGGCCATGCCGGTCAGTGCGATCGCCCAGGCGGCGGTGAGCGTACGCGTGTAGCGCCGCAGCGCCGGCTCGATCCCGGCCGGCGTGCCGCCTTCGATGCCGGCGACGATCCGGGTGATCAAGGGCTCGCAGCCCGGCCGCAGCGTGCGCGCGAACACCCAGGCGATCGCCAGCACGAACACCACCGGCACCAGCAGCAGCGGCAACGCCGCATGCCCCGCCGCGTACAGCGCCCATGCGCCCCAGCCCGCCAGCGGCAGGGCGATCCAGGCCCAGGGCCGGCGGGCCAGCAACGGCTCGACCAGCAGCATCGCGATCAGCACGCCGAGTGCGGCCAGCGCGCAGGCGTCGCTCTGCCACAGGCTCGCCAGATGGGCGAGGGCCGCGTAGGCCAGCGCCAGCAGCAGTTGCAGCAGCAGGATCAAGTGGTGCGGTGCTGCTCGACGTGCGCCGACAGCGCACGCAGCGAGGCGAAGATCTGCCGGTTCTCGTCGTTGTCCGACCGCAGCTGGAAGCCGTAGCGTTTGCTGATCGCCAGCGCGAGTTCCAGGGCGTCGATCGAGTCCAGACCCAGGCCGGCATTGAACAGCGGCGCCTCGGGATCGATGTCGCCCGGCTGGACGTCCTCCAGGTTCAGGCTCTCGACCAGCAGGTCGGCGAGGGCGCGTTCGGCATCGGTTTGGGCGGACATTGCGGACTTCCGTGGACGTGACAGGGCGCCAACGATCCGGCATCGGACCGGCCGGCGCAAGCCGCGCGGCGCCGTTCAGCTGGCGCCGGGCGCGCGGACGCTTCCGTTATGATGCGCGGCCCATAGGCCAGCGCACCGCACCGGATGAATCCCGCCCCGATCGTTCCAGCCCCTGCCGCAGATGCCGCGGGCCCGCAGGTGCCGGTGCGCGACGTGGACGTGGTGGTCATCGGCGGCGGCCCGGCGGGCAGCACCGCCGCCACGCTGCTCGCGCGCGCCGGCCACTCGGTCGTGCTGCTGGAGAAGGACGCGCATCCGCGCTTCCACATCGGCGAGTCGCTGCTGCCGATGAACATGCCGATTCTCGACGAACTGGGTGTGCTCGACCAGGTGCGTGCGATCGGCGTGCACAAGGCCGGCGCGGATTTTCCGCTGGCCGACGATGTCACGCGCAGTCACGTCTTCCGGTTCACCCGGCAGCTCGACCCGCGCCACGATTTCGCCGTGCACGTGCGGCGCGACCAGTTCGACGCCCTGTTGTTCGAACACGCCGGCGCCCAGGGCGTGGAGACCCGCGCGCGCACCCGGGTCACGCAGGTCGCGTTCGGCCGCGACGGCCGGCCGTCGCGGGTCGAGGCGCGCGCCGAGGACGGCACGCCGCTGGCACTGCGGCCGCGCTACGTGATCGATGCGAGCGGCCGCGACACCTTCCTGTCGAGCCGGCTGAAGCTCAAGCGCAAGAATCCGGCGCACCAGTCGGCGGCACTGTTCAGCCATTTCCGCGGCGTGGCCCGCCATCCGGGCGAGGACGCCGGCAACATCACCATCGCGCGCTTCGAGCACGGCTGGTTCTGGCTGATCCCGCTGCCCGACGACGTGATGAGCGTCGGCGCGGTGTGTTCGCCCGAGTACCTCAAGCAGCGCGGCAGCGGCGAGGCGCGTCTCGACAACGAGGCCCTGCTGATGCGCACGCTGGCCACCAATCCCGCCGTGCGGGCGCGGATGCAGGGCGCCGAACGTGTGGCGCCGGTCCACGCGACGGGCAACTACTCGTACGGCGCACGACGCATGGCCGGGCCGGGCTGGATCCTGATCGGCGATGCCTACACCTTCGTCGACCCGATCTTCTCCTCCGGCGTGTTCCTGGCCATGGACAGCGCGCGCGCAGCCGCGACGCTGGTGGATGCCGCGCTGCGCGCGCCCGCACGCGAGGCCCGGCTGCAGCGCGCGATGCAGGCGCGGATCGAGCGCGGGCTGCGCCACTTCACCTGGTTCATCTACCGCTTCAACACCCCGGTGATGCGCCGCCTGTTCTCGGCGCCGCGCAACGACCTGCAGGTGGAACAGGCGGTGATCTCGATGCTCGCCGGCGACGTGTTCGACAACGCGGCCGTGCGCTGGCGGCTGCACGTCTTCCGCCTGATCTACGCGATGAACGCGATCGCGATCGCGCCGCAGGCGCTGCGCGGATGGCTGGCGCGGCGTCGCCAGGCGCGCGCGGTCTTCCGCGGCGATACGCTGCACGAGGGCAATCCATGAGCCGTCCCCGTCCCCAGTCGCCTGCCGCGCCGCCACGCCTGCGCGTGGAGTATGTCGAGGCGGCGTCGCCCGAGGCCCTGCTCGCGCAGCCCGACGTGCTCGCCGTCTTCGGCTTCGGCCACGATGCGCCGCAGATCGACGATCCGCGCTGGCTGCGTGTTCCGCTGCAGCCCTACGGCGCCGCACCGCTCGAGGTCTGGCACGCCCAGGCCCCGGTGCTGCACGGCCGCGAGGGCGAGATCGCCTGGGCCTGCGACGGCCAGCTGCTGTTCGGCGCCATCGAAGTCGACGAGCCGGCCGGGCACACCGGCATCGGCGACCACAGCGGCATCCTGATGGCCGCCGAGCACGCCTACCGCGCGCTGACCCGCTTCACCGACGGCAGCGAATACCCGCATCTGCTGCGGATCTGGAACTACCTCGACGCGATCACCCTCGGCGACGGCGACGCCGAACGCTACCGCCAGTTCTGCGTGGGGCGTGCGCGCGGCCTGGGGACGTTCGATACCTCCAACCTGCCGGCGGCGACCGCGATCGGCCGCTGCGACGACGCGCGCCGCATCCAGGTCTACTGGCTGGCCGCGCGCGTGCCCGGCACGCCGGTCGAGAATCCGCGCCAGGTCAGCGCCTATCGCTACCCGCGCCAGTACGGCCCGCAGGCGCCGAGCTTCGCACGCGCGATGCTGCCACCCGACGGCAGCGCGATGCCGCTGATGCTCTCGGGCACGGCCAGCGTGGTCGGCCACGCCTCGATCCACGAGGGCGAACTGCTGGCCCAGCTCGACGAAACCTTCGCCAACTTCGACGCCCTGCTCGCCTCGGCGCGCGAAGGACGACCGGGGCTGCCGTCGGCGTTCGGCGCGGGCACGCGGCTCAAGGTCTACGTGCGCGACGCCGAGGACCTGCCGGTGGTCGCCGAGGCTCTCGACGCGCGCTTCGGCGATCGCGTGCCGCGCGTGCTGCTGCACGCGGCGATCTGCCGGCGCGAACTGGCGCTGGAAATCGACGGCGTGCACGACGCCGGCTGAGCCGTCGCCGCGCCCACGGGTACGCGCGTCGGCCACACCCGTAGAATGGGCGCCATGCCCCGACTCGATACCCGCATGCGGCGGATGCGCCGCGACGACTTCTCGCGCCGCTTGATGCGCGAATCCACGCTGACCGTCGACGACCTGATCTATCCGGTCTTCGTCCACGAGGCTGACGGCCGCGTCGCCGTCCCGTCGATGCCCGGCGTCGAGCGCCTGTCGATCGACGCCCTGCTGCAGGTGGCCGAGACGGCCAGCGAGCTGCGGATTCCGGCGCTCGCGCTGTTTCCGGTCACTGCGCCCGAAGCGAAATCGCTCGACGCGGTCGCCGCGTGGGATGACGAGGGCCTGTGCCAGCGCGCGATCCGCGCACTGAAAGCGCGCTTTCCGCAGCTCGGCGTGATCACCGACGTCGCACTCGATCCCTACACCACGCACGGTCAGGACGGTCTGATCGACGACGCCGGCTACGTGGTCAACGACGTCACCGTCGACGCACTGGTACGTCAGGCATTGAGCCACGCGCGCGCCGGTGCCGACGTCGTCGCGCCGAGCGACATGATGGACGGCCGCATCGGCGCCGTGCGCGCGGCACTGGAAGCCGACGGCCACGTCCACGTGCGCATCCTCGCCTACGCGGCCAAGTACGCCAGCGCGTTCTACGGCCCGTTCCGCGATGCGGTCGGCTCGGCCAGCGCGCTCGGCAAGGCCGACAAGGCGACCTACCAGATGGACCCGGGCAATTCGGACGAAGCCATGCGCGAGATCGCGCAGGATCTCGACGAAGGCGCGGACATGGTCATGGTCAAGCCGGGCATGCCGTATCTGGACATCGTGCGCCGGGCCAAGGACGAATTCGGCGTGCCGGTCTTCGCCTACCAGGTCAGCGGCGAGTACGCGATGCTCAAGGCCGCCGCCGCCAACGGTTGGCTGGACGAGCGCGCCTGCGCGCTCGAAGCGCTGCTCGGCTTCAAGCGTGCGGGCGCCGACGGCGTGCTGACCTATTTCGCGCTGGATGCGGCGCGCTGGTTGCGCGCACGCGGCTGAGACCATCGGGTCGCGGAACACCCCTGCGTCGATAGCAAAACGCCCGGGGAGACCCGGGCGTTTCGCGTTGCGATGGCGGCGCGGCCTCAGTTGACCGTCAGCACCACCGGCGTCGCCGCCTTCGGCGTCACCGGATCGTTGCTGGCCACGCACAGATAGCCGACCTGGCGTCCGGGCGCGAGCCCGGCGGCGCTGAGCGTCACCCGGTTGGCCTGGGTGGCCCCCGGCAGCACGCTGCCCGACGGCGGGCTCACCGCACCGATCCACGGCGCGCCGCAGGGCACGAGGCCGCGCACGGTCATGCCCAGGCCGGCGAACGCGGTGTTGGCCGCCCACGCGCCGCTGCCGTTGGTGGCGACGGTCAGCGAGGCGAAACCGCCGTTGCCGGCCGTCGAGCCGTACCAGGCCCAGCGGTTGGCGAACGTGCCGCGCGTCGACACCACCAGCCAGTACCGGCCCGGCGGCAGCGTCACCGACTGGCCCGCGGCCGGCAGGTTCAGTGCGATCACCGCATTGCTGACGTCGACGCCCGGCGCCGTCGGCGCCGCGGTGTAGCTCCACACCGCGGCCGACGCGGCCGAGGTCGGGTTGCCGGCCGGCAGGCCGCCCGCGTCGGGGTAGACCGCCCAGGTCAGCGCGGTCGCCGCGGTCGTCAACGCGGTGCCGCTGACCACGAAGCCCGGCGCCGACAGGGCGGTGAGCTGCAGCGGCCGGTCGACGGTGAAGTCGTCGGCCGAGTACTGCGCCAGTGCGCCCGCGGCGGCGGGGTCGCTGTAGTGCGTGCCGCGGAAGCCGCTGGTCACGCCGTCGCTGGAGCGCGCGACCGCGGTGAACGCACCGCTGCCGGTGTTGTCGACCGAATACACCAGCGGCGAGCCGCCGGCATTGCCGACCGATCCGGTCGCGCTGCCGCTGCGACCGGCGGCGAGCGCCAGCGAGACCGCGTCGGGCAGACGCACGACCGGCGCCTGGATCGCGACCGCGACCGGCAGCGTCAGCGGGGCGCGCGGCGTGCCGAGGATCGGCCCGGTCGACTCCATCACCATCTCGCCGAAGCGCCAGCTGCCATCGGCCGCCGCGCCGCGGGTGTTGACCGTGATGCGCACCGAGGCCGTGCCGCCGGCCGGCACCTTCAGCGTCGCCGGCACGGCGGTCGCGTTGACGCCGGTGAAGCGGATGCGCCAGCTCGACGCCGCGCCGTGCGGGTTGCGGAACGTGCGCACGAAGGTGCAGCTGTCGTAGCAGTTGCGGTTGGCCAGGCTGGGCTGGTTGAGCGCGGACACGTCGCCGCCGGTGGCCGGATTGGCGGCCTGGTAGTTGGCCGTGGTCTCGTGCATCACCAGCCCGGCATTGATCGCCCGATCCACCTGCACGCGACCGCTGCCCTTGTCGAACGGCGTGCCGGGGGTGACCGAATCTTCCTTGAACACCTCGGTCTTGGCGGTCAGCGCCAGCGCCGACTTGATCTCCGGCACCGACCAGCCCGGACGCGCCTGACGGATCAGGCCCGCGGCGCCGGCCTGGTGCGGCGAGGCCATCGAGGTGCCGTTGTACAGGTCGATCGCCTGCTCGAACCCGGTGATCGTGGTGCCGGCGACGACGGCCAGGATGCTGACGCCCGGCGCGGTGATGTCCGGCTTGACCAGGTCGAAGGTGCCGGCCGGGCCGCGCGAGCTGAACGCACCGAGCGCATCGGCCGTGTTCGGCAGCACCAGCGGCGGATACAGGATGCCGGCGGTGGCGGTGGCCGGATTCGCCAGGCCGAAGTCACGCAGCGCGTTGCCCTCGTCCTGGGTGACGCCGAAGGCCGGGATGGTCGCGCCGGGCACCGAGGGAATGATGCCGCCCGCCGCATTGTTGGCGATGACCACGGCGACCGCGCCGGCATTGCGTGCATTGTCGGCCTTGATCGTGAACGAGCAGGTGCCGCGGCGGATGACCGCGATCGCACCGGCGAAGGTGCCCGCCGGATACGCCGCGCAGCCGTCGTCGACGCCGTTGATGCCGGCGCTGATGCGCAGCGGTGTGGTGCCGGGAATCGACGCCGTGAACGCCACGCCGCCGGTGCCTTCGTTGATCAGCACCGGCGCGAGCGGCTCGGGCACCGGCGCCGGCCCGGTCACGTTGAGGGCGAGCGCGAATGCACCGCGGCCGTGCTGCGCGGCGGCGGTCGACGACACCCAGGGTTCGAGATGGCCCATCGTGTTCGGGCCCGGGCCGCTGTTGCCGGCGGACGACGCGATGAAGATGCCGGCCTCGGTCGCGCCGAGGAAGGCCTGCGACACGGCCTCCGTCCACGGCTGCGCGCCGCCGCCGATCGAGTAGTTGATGACGTCGACGATGCCGTCGGCGACCGCCTGGTTCACCGCGGCTACTGCCGAGACGTTCGGGCACAGGCCCTGGCCGGTGGCGAGGTTCGTGTAGCAGATGTCGTAGGCGATGATGTTGCCGCGCGGCGCGACGCCCGAGATGCGCCGCGGATTGCCGCGGAACACCACGTCGCGGCGGTTGCCCGCCACCGTGGACGCGACATGGCTGCCGTGGCCGTTGGTGTCGCCGAAGCCGGGCTCTTCGCGGAAACCGGAATTGGTGCAGGTGTTGCCCGGTGCGCCGCAGACGAAGTCGTAGCCGCCGATGAGCTTGTCGTTGCAGCGCCCGGCATCGATGCCGCCGGGTGCGCAGGTGCCCAGATACGTGCCGCTGCCCAGTGGATTGACGTGGCGGTAGCCGTCGACAGGATCGACCTCGGCGAACGAGGGCGCGCCGAAGTTGATGCCCGAATCGAGGATGCCGAACACCACGCCCTCCCCCTGGAACGCGCCGGTGGCGCCGGGCCAGGTGCCGTTCCACACCGCCTCGCTGCCGATCAGGCGCGGGCCGGTGTCGGTGTCGAGCGCATATTCGCGGTAGGGCTCGACGAAGCGCACGTCGGGCAGCTGCTCCACGCGCGCGGCTTCGCTGTCGGTCAGTTCGACGACCACGGCGTTGATCGCATGCTGCATGCGCCGCTCGACGGCGAGCGGACGGCCGACGCGCAGCGCGATCGCGCCTTCGAGGTCGGCCTGGCGGCGCTGCAGGTAACCCACGTAGCTGCGCGCGCTGGCGCCCTTGACGTCGAGGCGCGGCTTGCCGCGTGCATCGGTGCGGCGCGTCGGCGCGGCGATCCCGGTCACGCCCCCCTGGTAGGCGGCGAGCGCGGGTTCTTCGAAGACGACGATGACCCGCTCGGGCGCCTCGTCGACGGCGGCGGGCACCGACGCGGCGCCGGTGCCGGCGATGCCGCCCTGCGCGGGCGCCGGTGCGGACGCGCTGCCGATCACGCTGGCGACGCCGGCTTTCGCCGCATCGAGCGCGCTGCCGACGGCAGGCACGCGGGATGGAAGTACGGTGGTGGCCGCCCATGCGACGACGGCGAGACCGAGTAACGCCGAAGCGGCGCCGACCCTGCGGGTAGTGGACATGCGATGGATCCCCGAAAGCGATGGAACTGCCAGACCGCCAAGATCGATCCGCCGGACTGCCGACGTCTCGACACCCTGCCCCGCCCTGCCCCGAACGGGCGCAACGTGACGATATATACAACGTTCTGACGCCAGGCACACCCGATGCGTCAGTTTTTTGTCGCGCCTGCCCGGCCCGCGCGGCGTCACCCCCTCCTGCGGAGCGCCGCCGCTAGACTGCGACGACGCGCTGTGCGCATCGACTTCTGGAGCGTCCATGTCCCCCCACCTCCGTCTCGCGGTCTTCGGCCATCCGGTCGCCCACTCCCTGTCGCCGCGCATCCATGCCGCGTTCGGCAGACAGTCGGGCCATGCGGTCGACTACCGGGCGATCGACGCCGCGCCCGAGGTCTTCACCGCTGCGCTGCAGGATTTCGCCGCCGAAGGCGGCACCGGCGCCAACGTGACGCTGCCGCTCAAGGAAGCCGCGTTCGCCCTGGCCGACACCTGCAGCGAACGCGCCCGACGCGCCGGCGCGGTCAACACCCTGATCCGCCAAGGCGGTGCCTGGCACGGCGACAACACCGACGGCGCCGGCCTGGTGCGGGATCTCACCGAGCGCCAGGGCCTGGATCTGCGCGGTCGACGCACGCTGCTGATCGGCGCCGGCGGGGCCGCACGTGGCGTCGCGCCCGCGCTGCTCGATGCCGGCGTCGACGGGCTGACCGTCGTCAACCGCACCTCCGCACGGACCGACGCGTTGGCCGATGCGCTGGGCGACCCGGCGCGCGTGCACCCGCGTTATCTCGAACAGCTGGGCGAGATGGGCGAGTTCGACCTGATCGTCAACGCGACCTCGGCCGGGCGCGCCGGCACGGTGCCGGACCTGCCCCGCTCGCTGGTCGGCATGCGCACGGTGGCTGTGGACCTGAGCTACGGCGAAGCCGCGGTGCCGTTTCTGGCCTGGGCACGCGCGCACGGCGCGCGGCAGACCGTCGACGGCCTGGGCATGCTAGTCGAGCAGGCCGCCGAGAGTTTCGCGCTGTGGTACGGCGAACGCCCCGAGACCGACGCCGTCTACGAGGCGCTGCGTCAGCGCGAAGCGTCGCTGGTCACCGCGGACTGAGCGGAGCTGCCCGCGTTGCTCGAACATGCGCCCGAACTGCTGCCGCAGCAGATCTCGCTCGCGCCGGCCCTGCCCGGCCGTTGCGTCGCGATGGGTCTGGTGGTCGGCGGCGGGCCGACCCCGGGCCTCCGGCGGGCTGGCGCTCCGCGGCTTCGGAGTGCCGCCGGTCCCGATCTCCGGATCGACGCGGCCGCAGTGGCGGCTGCAGGTGATGACCAGGGGCTACTCGACCCTGCGGTGCTGCACCGGACACCCGGACCGGTGAACCTCGGCCTGGCGCCTGTCACCGCCACCCGCGTCGTACTGCGGGTGCTCGCCGTGATGCGTCGCAGCCGCTGACGCCACGATGGACTGCCGCACCGGCTGCGCCGCCTGCTGCATCGCACCGTCGATTTCATCGGCGATCCCCGGCATGCCGCATGGAAAGCCCGCGGGTGTGCCCTGCGTGCAGCTGGACGAGCGCCTCGGCTGCCGCCTGTTCGGGCACCCGGACCGCCCGGCGGTCTGCGGCTCGCTGCGTCCGTCGCTGACCATGTGCGGCACCTCGCGCGCCTCGGCGCTGGCGACGCTCGACGATCTGGAACGCCTGACCGCGCCTTGATGCGGCGGCGGTGATTGCGCGGCTGCCACGCGTGCCCTCGTTGGCGGACACCCGTGGGCGAAATGCGCGGGTACTGCCCCGTGCGCAGGAACAGCCCGCGTTCGGCCGGACACGCGTCCATTGAACGCCGCGGGATGAGGGCGGCGTCGCATCGCGCCACGTGCAGATGCGTTGTGCGGGCGGCACGGCGTTGTGTCACCACGATCGAATGCCCGGCATCACTTTTTCTCTTCCGGCTTCAGGCATGGCTTTTTTTTCGCACCTCCCTTTGCCTGTCTCGCACTTGCCTTTACTTCGGCCTTTGCTTTGACCTTTGCGTTGACGTTCCCTTTTGACGTTCGCGCTCGCGTTCGCTTCGGCTTTGGCTTTGGGTTTGGGTTTGGCTTTGGCTTTGGCTTCCAGCCTTTGACGTTCGAGCCGTAAAGCGAGCCGAGCACCGGAGTCTGGCGCGGCCGAAGAGCAGCTCATGTTTGAGCGAAGCGAGTTTGGGCTGCGGAACCGTAAAGGTCCCAATGTGCCGCGTCAGGCGAGGAGCGCAGGGGACCGATGCGGCTTCATCGCATCGGCGAGTGTCCGGCGATGGCGGTTTTGCTTACTTTTGACAAGACAAAAGTAAGCCGCGCGAA
>VFQP010000521.1_pt1 | contig 71840 bp, 120 predicted proteins | sample 3512351 | NCBI WGS metagenome assembly VFQP01 (sample SAMN10412372, study PRJNA504923) | tailings metagenome | isolation source: Relicate 1 Philex TSF1 revegetated site | place: Philippines: Tuba, Benguet | collected 2017-08-29
GTGTGTGTGTGTGTGTGTGTGTGTGTGTGTGTGTGTGTGTGTGTGTGTGTGTATGTCAGTACATCGGTAGATGGTGTGGCAGCGTATTTGTGGTGCGTATCGCAGAGTGGGGTGTACATGGAGGTGCAACGTACACACATTCCGTTCTCCCTCTCCCCCCCCACCTACTTTACATATTATATATACCCCCGCCCAACTCCCCCACACCAACCCCCCACCCACCCACACCACACCACCAGATTGACATGCAGAGCGAACCCAAAGAGCACGCTAATGGCCAAGCATACACACCAGGTGTCACGGAGCTCTTTCGTGCATGGAATGAACAGCTATCCCTGCTTGAACCAATCAGCAGAGGTGATTTCCTGTTGAAAATGGCCCAAGTATTGTTGGAAACCATGACAGAGTACCAAGCACTACAACAGACCTATATCGATAAGATGGCAATGGAGGATGAGGGGGACATGTTTCGGGTGTGTGCAGTGGCGAATAATGGGGCACGGTGTTTTGTGTTGGCGGGGGATTTCAAGGAAGATATACACAAGATGTTGGAGGATGAGTATAAAGTACGTAAGGGGAGGGGGGGCGCTTGTGTGTATGGGAGGGTTTGTTTTTGGTGTGTGTGTGTGTGTGTATACACCCAACACTCATCCCATACACACCCAACGCTCATATCCCATACACCCCCAACACTCATCACATGCACACCCAGGATCATTTGGTGATGGAAAAGGAAATCAATGGGTTTATTGGTGTTGCCAATTATGCAATGCAGGGGTTGTTGGATGGCATGTACCGCATACCCGACTTTCTTGTGTTATTTGAGTATGTTTGAGTGTTGTTGTATGTGGGTGTATTGTTGCGTATGTATATGGGTGTGCATACCCGACTTTCTTGTGCTGTTTGCGTATGGGTGTGTATTGTTGTGGGTGGGTGTGTATTTGTTGTGGCTGTGTATGGGTTGTACTGTGCACATGTGTCAAGGTGCTGTGCGTGTATATTATATGCTTAATACATAATACACACCTGTGCACACCCACAATTATGCACACACGCAATTATACACACCCACAATCACACACCCCCACAAACACCCCCACACACCCACAGGCAAATGTATGCAAGTGAATCCTACTATACCCGTGATGTCACTGGCTCAATCATTGCCACTGTACAGCAATACCTCTTTGATAACTGTGAATACTGGATGGATAAACACAACTTTGAACAGTATGTGTGTTAAGGGGTGGGTGAGGGGGTGCGGGTGTGGTGTGGGTGGGTGTGAGGGGGGTGAGGGCATGGTGTGTGTGGGCTAACGTGGATGTACACACTCTCTCTTTCTCACACACACTCACACACTCTCACACATACACACTCTCCCACCCTCTCTCTCTCTTTCACACACACACACACTCTCGCACATTCTCTCTCTCACACACACACACACTCTCACAAACACGCAGTCTATGTGTATTGACAATGATCAAGACAGTGCAGCATTGCCTGGCAGGTGCCCTCACCAATGTTCGCACTGTCAGTAAAACCATAATTGATGGCATGTCTGCTGATGTTGAGGATATTGACAAGTTTTTTGTTGCATATGTGGATGCCGAGACGGTATGTGTGGTGGTGGGGAAGGGGGGGGGTAGTGGTGTGTACTGGTGGTGTGTGCTGTGACCATGGAGAGTGGTGTGGTGTGCACGGAGTTGCAATGCACATAACAACATTTTATACATCACTTGATATAACAAGAAATACACCCAAATACAAACAAGTAGACATACATCCTCCATGTACCTCACACACCACCCTTGTATACCACCCTCCATGTACCTCATACATCCTCCATGTACCTCACACAGGTGGCAAAGCACGTACAGCCCCTAATTGATCTCAAAGCTATGTTTGCAGCTGACAGTGCTGATGCATACCTGTTGGCATACTCATCCTTGTTACAGGTATGTATGGTGACAGTACATGATGATGTATGGTGACGGTACACACCTACACATGTTCCTACACAACCACCTACACAACCACCTACACAACCACACAACCACACTCACAACGACCTACACATGCTCCTACGCCCACCTTCTCTCACACAGGCATGCCCAGGCATCAGTCCTGCTCTACTGGAAAAGCTAACTCAGGCAAGAAGTGACCTGGGTAAGGCAGAAATTCGACAGGTATGGTGGGATCCCTGGGATCCCTGTCCCCTACAGGGGGGGGGGAGGATGCGGGTGTTGTGTGCTTTGTGTCTCAGCAAGGATCGGGGTTTGTGCTTTGTATATCTTGACACCCCATCTACACACACCCCATCTACACACGCACCACCAGCCCCCACATCCAAGCACACATCCTGCCTACCACACACCACACACCACATACCACATCATGCCTACCACACACACACACCACATACCACACATACCACACATACCACACACCACATACCACTACAATACACATACAACACACGTCCTCCCCCCCCTCTCCATCATATCAGATTATGGAGCAGTGTAGGGAGGTGTACATTGACCGTCAGCGGTTGCTCACAGCTGAAGAAGCAGCTAAACTGAAACCCAGCAGCAAGGAAACAGGATTTGCACGTGCACTCATTGCTGCACGACGCAGTTGATGATGTGATATGACATGTGATGTAGGACGAGGTGGGGGATGACGAGCAGGAGGTGGAGGAGAACTATTGGGATGATTAGTAGGAGGAGGAGGAAGGCGAGGAGGGAGAAGAGGAGGAAGAAGAGGAGGAAGAAGAGGAGGAGGAGGAGGGAAGCGGAGATGTACTTATCGTGAGAGCAGAAGCAAAGGCTGTGTGTAATGTGACAGTGCTACATATGCAAGTCCAGACAGTCCCCCCAATTTCTTGATCAATGTGGATGTTTACACACAACAGACACATTAGTAATAGCTGTACAAACACATGCTCAAATTGTGCATGCAATGAAGAATGCGAGAGGCGTGTGCATATCCTCCAAATACACACACGACATCCAAATACACACACGACACCTATGTGCAGCATGTGCAAGGGCAATGACCCACAATGACAACAACAACGCATACACAGTATAGCAAGTACAACTACGATAGTAAGAAGGGACAATCATGAAAAAGGACAATAGTAAAAAGAAGGACAATTGAAAAAAGAAGGACAATAAAAAATGCAGTATATGCAGTATATGCAGTGTTTACATGCAGTAACGTCCAGTAGAAATCCACGCCCTCTTACATGCCTAAGCATGCAGTTCCTCCAATGCACCCTCACCATCTCCCCCCTCTGACACATCTGTGTCTGACGCAGCCATACTCCCATGCGATGCTGTTGACTTCATCCCCCCTTTGTGCACTGCTTTGACCACCCCAATTCCACCATGTTGACCGTTCATGTGTTGACCGTTCATGTGTTGACCAGTCATTGCAGCAGCAGCAGCGGCAGCTGCTCGTGCAGCTGCCGTGGCCTCCAGCTGTGCCCACAATGCCCTCCGCTGTGTCACATACTCCACACTCTCCTGCACCAGCTGCTGTTTGAGTTCAGGTGTGAGTGTAGCCAGCACCTCCTGCAACACCGCAACCACCACATCCACCTGCTCCCTCCCAAAACACATGGGTGGTTTGATCTTATTCACGTTTTCACACATGCCGTCTGTGCTGAGCAACATGCCTCGTACGCGGGCCCCCTCTTTGACCCACTTGGCGATGGCAGGGGCCGGTGTTTTTGTGTGGGGGTCGGTTACCCATTCGAATCCCACCATGAGTCCTATGCCGCGTACGTCACCCAGGATGTCTTTATATGACTGTTTGTAGTGAGGGTTGGTGTGTTGTGGGTGTGTGGTGTGTGTGATGGGTGAGAGGGGTGGGGTGGGGAGGTGTCAAACACTCTCTGCACAAGTACAAATCAACCTCCTTTGTGTAAAAGCATGTCAGCAAACATGTCAACAAACATGTCAATGACCATGTCAACAACATGTCAATGACCATGTCAACAACATCACCATCTCCCACACACCAACACCATCCCTACCACCTCCCACAACACCACATCCCCTCCCACCTCCCACAACACCACATCCCCTCCCACCTCCCACAACACCACATCCCCTACCAGCTGGAGTGTACGCAGCTTCTCAATAAGGTACTCTCCTGTGTCTGCTGCTCGCTGCTGTAGCTGCTCCTTTTCAATCACTCGCAGCACAGCCAACCCAGTCGCACCAGCAGCAGTGCACCCCCCATAGGTGGCAAAATACTCCATACCATTGTTGAATGACTCTGCGAGACGACGACTGTGTTTGGGATTGTGTGGTGTTGTTGACATTGGTGGTGTGTTTGCATTGGTGGTGTAGTGTGTTGCATTGGTGGTGTAGCGCTGTTGTTCGTGATGATGATTATGCACATGACAATAATGACAATGATGATGACAACAACACCAGGAGCAGCAGCAGACACCCCCCCCCCTGTCCACAACCCCTCCCCTAAACAAACAACCTACCTCGTGACCAGTGCACCCATAGGAAACCCATTCCCCATTGGCTTACCCACTGTCACAATATCAGGCACCACCCCACTCAACTCAAACCCCCAAAATGCACACCCCACACGCCCAAACCCCACCTGCACCTCATCTGCTATACACACCACCCCCGCTGCACGCATCTCCTCATACACACCAGCCAACCAGCCCGCAGGAAAGACCACCTGCCCAGCGCATGACATGACACTCTCAGCGATAAATGCACCCAGTCGGCCCCCCGCTGACTTGGCTGCATGAATGGCGGCACGAGCAGCTGCACGCCCATCGAGGCCTGTGTTGCGATACACGTCTGGCATGGGGAGGACATGCACGTGGGGTGGGCGGCCCTGACCCCCTGGGTTGTTAAACTTGTAGGGGGAGCAATCGATGAGGGATGCGACATGGCCATGGTAGGCACCGTCAAGCACGGCAATGTGCGTGGCACCCCCTGTTGCTGCACGGGCAATGCGGAGGGCAAGGTCGTTTGCTTCTGAACCTGAACACACCATGTACACCACCTGTGATGTGTGAGGGGGAGTGTTTGTGGTGGGATGAATACAAGATGGTGTGTACAAGATGCGAGGGGTGTCGGCAACGGGTGCTGACCATACACACGCCAACCTTTAATGGATCAGGCATGGTGGCAACAAGGGCTTGACAATAGTCGGGGTAGTTGTCGTGCAGGTAGCGACAGTTGGTGTTGAGGGTGGAGAGCTGGGTGCATGTCGCAGCCACCACCTCGGGGTGACAGTGACCCACATGCGCTACATTGTTGACACAGTCGAGGTAGCGCCGTCCAGCGCCATCATACAGATAGCAGCCCTCCCCGCGCACCATGTGGAGCGGTTGTGCGTACGAGAGGGCGACATTGGGCCCGACAAACTGGGCGCGTTTGTGTAGGATCTTTTCTGCTTGCGATTTAGCGTCCACGATGTGCGACATGATTTTTTTAAGCGTGCTGTTCAATCTCTGTGTTTTTTAGGGGTGGCTTGTGGCAGGGCTTTGCATCCAGGAATGGCGCGTGAGGCAGGATTTGATGCGATGCGTGGTGCTACAGTGGTGTGTGCAATTTTGGTCGCACCGGGTGACTGATGATGGGTGTTGGTGGTGTATAGCAACTTCTACTTGGAAAGTGAAGACATCTCCATGCGCACCGATGCCAAGCAGGTTTGCCGTATTGATGCCAACGAGTATACTGTACTAACAGCTACAGCAGACAACAACCATTTCAAGGGTTTAATGGAAATTGCGTGAGCACAAAAAAAGCATCATCGAACCTTGGACATGCCTCCTCGGGATGCTCGCCTAACTCTTTGCATTTCCCATGCATAGTTTCTGCTGTAATTACACGTTCAGTATCCCAACAGCTCTCCACACACAACACACCACAACAACAAAAACACCCCTTGCCACACATCCAAAATGCTGCTTCTTCAAAGATTGAACCAGCCTTGCTCAACTCGTTGTGCACCGCAGCGTTACCCAACACCCCACGGTACCCCCGCAGCATGCACTACACAAGTTGTGTCTAATGCACAGCCCCTCATTGCACCGTCAGCCGCAGTGGTGTTGCAATTGGCACAGCTGGCCAACGCATTTTCCACCGTAGGACATGCTCTATCGTCTAATCTCTCTACACCATCCGCATCTGCAGCAGTAGCATCATGCCAACGTCTTGGATGGAAGAAACACTATATGCAAGCCCGACGATGGCTGGGGTCACGGTATGTGGTGGATAGGGGGGTGGATAGGGGTGAGGGGAAGCAGCCATGTGTGTTCGTATGATGAATCGCGTGTGTGTCACAGGTACAGCAATGATGGTGCTGCGGGCTTGTGCCTTGCAACAGCAGCGGCGGTGCTGCCAGCAGCATGTTTAACTGACATCACATCCAACAATGTGCTCATGACCGGGTTTTGGGCATGGTTGATTGCACAAACACTCAAGGTGTGTTGTGTGTGTTTTTGTCATGTATCTCATCATGTACCAAATTATCATGTACCACATCACATGCCTCCCCTTTGTTTTCTTTTCACTCGTAGATCTTCACCAAGCGTTTGCGCAAGGGGGTGTGGGACATCATGGCATTGTTTGATTCTGGTGGGATGCCCTCCAGCCACTCTTCACTGTGCATGGTATGGTGTGTTTCTTCCCTTGTACTGTTTTTGTTCTTTTTTGTTGTAGTTGTTTTTGTTTTACTGTTTTTTTAATTGTGACTGTTCCTGTTGTTACCTCACGCTTTGTTGCTGTCTTGTTTTGCAATGCTTCCTCCTTCATCTGTTGATGTACTCCCCCACAACACCCCCCCCACAACACTCCCCCCCCCACCCCCAAACACACCACACACCCACGCTCCAGGGTGTGACAACAGCGGTTGCAATGGAGTATGGTCTCGCCAGCCCCCTGTTTGCAGTATGCCTGTGCTTCAGCTGCATTGTGATGTATGATGCAGCTGGGGTGCGGAGGCATGCTGGTATGCAGGCTGAGGTGTTGAATGTGTTGATAATGGACGTGCTGCAGCATCATCCCATCAGTGAGAAGAAGCTCAAGGAGGTGCTGGGACACACACCATTGCAGGTAGGCAGAATGTGGTGGTGGGTGTGTGGGGTGGTGGTGGGTGTGGGGATGTGTCAGGTGGTGGTGGGTGGTGATATGTGCATGCATACATACAGTACAGTGGAGATGTACGTGAGTACACTGGGTGGTGGTGTATACGCTGCACATACAATGCACAAATGTGCACAGCATATACAATGTATGGTGTATATGCTGCATATTCACAGTATATATACAGAATGTACACCCTCTCCACACGCCCCAACAGGTGTGCTGTGGTGCCACGCTGGGTGTGGTAACTGGTCTGTTGGTGCATAAGCCAGCAACCTTGCTTGCATAAAAAAACCTGTTTGCCTCGTTTCGTATTTTATTTTTCTTCCTTTTCTTTTGTCTTCTTTCCCTCTTTCTTGCACAATGCGTGCATTTCCCTTCCCATTTCCATCGTACATTTCCCTTGCATTTCCCTCTCACATGAGATATGCAGCAGCAACTATGCACTTTTTTCTTTTCGCTGCTGCTGCTGCTGCTTTTTGGTCTGCATCATGCATCACACTTGGTGTGGCCAAGTGTATGTTATGAATGTTTTGCTTGCGCTTTTTGGATGATGTGTAACTGCACCACTATAGGTACAGTACAAGATCAAGTACAAGATCACTCAAGTATTCGCATGATTGAGAAACCTTACCAATTCATGTGGAGTAGGCAACAAGAAACGCAGTGCAGCGTGTACACACAAAACACTCACAGCACAGACAGGTACCTCCACTCACCGCTCATCTTCTCCATACTATCATCACATTTGTACCTCTTATACATGTATACAGCATGCACCCCTCCCCGGCATCGTGTGCAACACCAGCAACCCCCCTTTTTCATCATACAAACACATAGAGGTATACATGCACAGCAAGCCAACACGCACACACAAGTAGAAACCTGCACAAACACCCTCCATGCACCTGCACAAACACCCTCCATGCACCTGCAAAATGGCCCAGAAGACGAGAGAGAGAAAAACGTAAGCATGTTTGTCAAACAACTGCGCGCTGTGCAGGCGCATTATTTGCATAAAGCGCGGATACTTCACCGCGCACTGTGCGAGCACGTGGGGCCTGCATTGGCGTCGTGGCAGGAGCCCACTGCTGGGATGTTTTTGTGGATCAAGCTGCACAGCATACAGGTATCTCCTGGTGTTTTGATGTACAGTATGGTGTGCACATAGCTTACCAAAAAAACACAACATAACACAGGATGTTTCAGAAATTTGGGATGAGCTTGTGGAGCATGGGATCGTGGGGGTCCCTGGGCGGCTGTGTCACCCGGACCAGCTTGACCCAGGCTTTCAATGCCCATGTATGCGCCTCTGCTTTGCCAGTGCGAGCGATGAGCAATTGCAGCAAGCAGCAACACGACTTGGGGAGGTGCTCCGTGCCAAACAACTTGCATGGGGTAAATAGAAAAGCAATACTTGTACATTAACATCACATGTTGTGTTATTCTCGGGTGTGTTTTGATAATGTGAAATCCAAGAAAAAACAGAGTCCAATTGTGACAGTGTGACATCGATGGCAATAATGTGTACATCCTACACACCTCCTTTATTCACCTTGTACAAGGCAGTGTCTTTATTCACCATCCACAGCATGGTGTGGGGTGTTTGACAAAACTATGGTATACACAGATGATGGGCACGTAAACACTCGCCCAATTATGATGGTGGAGGCATGCACGGTATGCTTTGTGTTATCGTCGGCATGATGTGCGCCAGTTGCCCTCCTAATGCCCGCGGTGACAGCGCCCACCAATCGTTGCCAGTGCTGCCATTGCTACTCCGCTCACCACTGCAGTTGCTTGTGTTATCATCATCCCCTGCATGCGTGGTGCAGCGTGGTAGCCGTTGCACGACACTGCGGGGCACACTCGCAAGTGGGGGTTGTGGGGAAAGCAAAAAGGGCAGGTCCACATCCAGCAGGGCACCGAGGCTGTCGCATGGTGACAATGGTAGGTGAACTGGATCACCACCAGGATTGGCGAGGCTGCCACGCAGCATGCTGGGCGTGTCGAGGGCGTCCAGCAACGCCACTGGATCAAACGCAGAGTTGCTGTTGGGCGTGAGTGCTTCAGGGGCATGTGCGCCGCCATGTGGGAATGGTGGTGGCGTGGATGCGTGGGAGTGGGGTTTGGGGTGGGATACAGCAGACAATGTGACAGGTTGTGCAGCGCTGTGGAGGATGCCAAGCTCCTTGCAGCGCTGTGTGTGTGAGGGGTTCGGTCAAGTGGAGGGTATGATCAGGGCGGTGCGTGCGATCAATGCATGCACCCCACCTTGTACTCGTGGGTTTCCATGTCGGCAATGTGTGCAGCGCGCCGCTTGAGGCCACGTGCCATCTCCTGCAGCACCGTGATGGGTAGGTCCTGCAGTACCTGCCGGGGTCGTTCAAAGTTGAGTGTTGGTGTTGAAATGGATGTCGAGCAAGTTGTCGACGTCAATGCCCCTACCTTTCTGCGTGCATCACGTTGGCGCTGCTTGGTGAGGTATTGCTGCACTGCTCGTAAACGTGGGTTGTTGATGGGAGCAGCATCTGAACGCGATGGTGCTCCTGTGGGCGCTATGTGTGTGTGCATGATATCAGCAACATGCGCTGTGCACACATGGGGGGGCACGGAAGCAGGGGGCATTTGGTGGTGGTGCAATCGTTTTATGTTCAATCGGAGTGGGGGGATGTTGTGTGTGAGAGAGAAGCTGTGAGAGAGAAGCAAGCGGGGATATTGCACCAACACGTGGGGATACTGCGGGGGGGTATGAATGTAGATCGAAACACATTGTCCAATATTGTTCAATATATGATGTTTGAACTGCATGTTTTTGTTACAGCCACATCAGCTCACACTCAATTTGACTGCAATATCTTTGTCACCCCCATTCACTGCCATCTTTAACGTCACGTCCTGTGATGTTGAGAACATGGTGAGGGATTGCAAAACATACAAAAACACCACTCACACACCACTCACGCACCACTCGCATACCTTGTACCCACTGCTCGGCGCTGCCTTGTCCTCCTCCACAGCACCCTCCTCCGCAGCACCCTCCTCCCCCCCTGCCGCGCCCCCCTCTCCATCTTCCTCCTCAACCTCAACATCCCCACCATTGGCCTCTGCCTTGGATGCACCCAGGGCTGGAAACGAATGTGCTGCCAGGTCAGGCTTTTTGCTTGTTCTCTTAGAGGTTTTAGCAGCTGCTGCAGCTGCACGTGAGGCCTCCTCTGCTGCCTCTTCAGGGTCCTCCTCCCCAGCCAGCTTTTTGCGTTGTCGCTCCACATAACTGGCACGTTTTTCCTTTAATGCGTCGAGTGCGGCTGGCACGTCCCCAACGGTCAGTGGCACATCGATCTTGAGGCGTGAAAATGAATCAAGCACATCCAGGCTGTGCACCACGAGGCGGTCGGCAGCGTCCTCGTCGTCCAGCAAACCCTTTTTCTTGCCTTTTTTCTTGTTTTTCTGTTTGTTTCAGAACAAAAACAATGAAGATGCACCACAATGTGTTTTTGGTGTTGTGGCAACAACAACCATGAATATCACAACAGCATGCATGTCAACCACCACACACCCCCCACACCTTGGGTGCCAACCCACCAAACAGGGGGTCGATATCACGCTCCTTTTTGCGCCCCATGAGTGTGTACCCATCAATGTCCTTGACAGGGTCACTGCTGGACGCATCATCTGCCTCGGCAGCAGCGTCTTTAATTTCATACTGTGCAAGATATTTGCTAAGTTTGTCACATGCGTTGATCTCTCGCTGGTATGGGTCCCCTGCCATCTCCGCCTCCTGGGCCTTGCGTGCTGCTTGCCGCTCTTCATACTCTTTTTGCTGCTGCTCACGTCGCTGCTTGCGGTCCTCGTCACGCTGCACCCGCCACTGCTTTTCCTCCACACGCCATGCGTCCATGCGCGCTTTAAAATCGGCATACAATTCGGATTTTTTGGCATAGGCTGCATCCACCACTGCCTTGGCTGCTATTTTCTCCTCCTGCAGGGCTGGCACATCCGCAGTGGCTGCTGTTTCTTTGGCACGAATGTCGTCCAGCTTGGCACGAATATCATCTTGTTCAGCCTGGTCAGAAGTGGGGGGGGGGCTCGAGCGTGAGGTGCTTGTTATGCATTGTTATGCACCATATCACAACAAATCCACATTGTTTTGTCACACACACGGTGTCACACATACCTTGAGTTTGGTGAGGCGCTCATCAGCATCCTTGATGCGCTGAAACACTGCATCTCTCACAGCATCATCCTGGGTGAGCTTGGTGAGCCTCTGGTTGTACTCAGCAACGGAGCTTCGGCTCGCCTGTGATGACGGTGATAGTGTTTCGAGACGTGATGTGAGACGTGATGCAAAACGGTGTGTACAAGCACGCACCTTGAGCTGCTTGATCTGTTCCAGCACCTGCTTCTCCTCTGTGAGGCTCACGCTGCTGCTCACCAGCATCGCTTCCAAACGCTGGACCTGTATGTTGTGTGATGATGGCAGTGATGACAAGATGCTCATGTGTGCAACCACACCCTCCACACTCGAAATCACCTGTTCATCAATTTTTTCCACTGTAGTGTGCTTCATTCGCTCCTTCATGGTCTTTACTTGGGCACGCATGGTTTCCCGGCTTTTGTTGATGGCTTCCAATTCGGACCGTGCAGCCTTTTTCTGATCCTGTATCAGATGCAGTGTACAACGAATGAAACACCAATGGCAAGAAATGGCATCGCCCACCCCAGCAGCGGTGCAGTTCGCTGCATTGCCCCAAGGTCCCCCATAGAAAAGCCCATACCAGAGTGGTTTGCCATTCAGCACGAAGCTGACTGAGCTTGGCTCGAAGTGCTTTTGTTTCAGGGGTATCGTTGCCGCTGCGTTTTCCACTCATGATGCGTGAAATCTCGTCCATCCGATCTCTATGCTTCTTGATCTGTTCTGCCAACGCGTCCATCTGCTTTTTGTACTCTGCCTCATCAGGCTTGACTGGTTTTTTCAACAGGCGTGGTTTGGCCGGCTCACTGCTGCTCTCTGCGGCATGAGTTTCCTCCTCTGCTGCAAGAACCTGATCTGCTGCTGTGGGAGCCTCGTCTGATGCCATTGTGTCAAGTTGAAGGGTGGTGACAATGGTCAAATAATGGTATTAAAGAAAAACAACAGTGCTTTGGTATGTACATCATAATACATTATGCAGCTGTAGCATTGTAGTTGTTTGATGCTGCTATACACACTGCATGTGTATAGTGATGCCTGCATGCAGTTGTGAATTGCGTCTCAAGGTTGCATCAGCACAGGAATGCAGTTGGACATTGTTTCTTGGCGGGGTGGGGCAACATCATTGACCATCACATCCATCACGCTGATCTGCGTTGCAGCAGCCCTAGGAGCACCAATATGGCACAACAAAGCCATCACAATCATATGGGCAATAACAGTAGGATCCATGCTGGTGCGTGTTGTATATTGTGTGCTGGGGTGTATGCGGTGTGCCATCATCTTCATGTGTTCACACCCACACAGGAATTGCACACGATGGCGACCATGCACACCACATGGTTTCACGCGGCGCGTGCAAGTACAAAACACATGCACTTTGACCTGCTACCATGTTATGGACTCTTGCTGGTATGATGTGTTGTTAGCTGTGTGTGGTGTGTTGTTAGCTGTGAGTGGTGTGTTGCATCACTGTGTGTTTCACACTGCATATTTATGACATGATTTGCAGGGGAGTTGGCTGGGTGCATGGCCAATGCCACTTGATTGGGGACGCTGGTGGCAGGTATGTTTAACAATGGTGTGCCATGATGGTGGGCACCTCCATCGTCCACCATGACACACACACACACACATACGTGTTTCTCAAAACTCAAAACTCAGGCATGGCCAGTGAGTGTGGTGATGGTGGGCCTCACGTGTTGGGCCGCTGGATGGTGTGTATGGTGGAGCTGCAAACATAGCCACCATTTTTCAAGCACAGAATAAAAGAGCTGCATTGTCTCTGATTCTGTATTCAAAATGTGCACACAAACTGATGATGATCTTTTTGTTACGATGAATTACTATTGGTACACAATGAAAATGTGATGTATGCTGTTTATGAAATGTAATACCGTGATAATGGCTTTTCCCAGCCCTTTACCCCAAACCAGGCAAGACTAACTACCCTTCCCATACCTCCCCAACACACCCACCAACACGCCCATTACTGTGTTGCAGGTTGGGTTGCAGATGCCGCCTGCTTTTTGCCAAGTTGCTTTTTCAAAAAGGCAGCTTTCAAACGCTCCCTTTTGCGGTCCAGTGCTGTTTGCCGGTCCATCTTGGCGGAAGCTGCTTTGGCACGTGCTGCCTCCATTTCCGCAGCTGTCTCCAATACTACCTGAGTGTGTATGTGTTCATGTGTGTATGTGTGTATGTGTGTATGTGTGTACGTGTGTATGTGTGTACGTATGTATGTGTGTGCATGCATGTGTATGTACGTGTGTGTGCAAGAGTGTATGTGTGTTGTGCATTATTGTCTTATGCAAATGGGCCAACACACCCTGTTTTGTCAGAAGGCATTTATAGGATGATCAAAGATGAAAGAAACAAAGAATTATAGGATTATCATGCCCCCCCCCATGCACCTCCCACCCACATCCCTCACTGGTCCAACACACACACACACAGCCCAACACACACACAGCCCAACACACACACAGCCCACCTCTGTGCGTTGTGCCCGTTGTTGTTCAGCATGTATCTCAGCAGCATGTGTCGCCTCCTGCTCAGCCTCCCATGCTCTTCGTGCACGTTCTGTTGCCATTGATTCCGTATCCATACCTCCTGTGATGTGTGCGATGCAGGTATTATGATGCAGGTATTATGTCGAGATTTTCAACATGCTGGCTCCAGGTATGTATGTAGTGTGTATGTAGTGTGTATGTAGTATGTATGTAGTATGTCTGCTGAGATACTAATGACCAGTGCACACATGAGTGACTGGAATACATCACAGAAACCTATACCCTCTTACGCATTCCTCTGAAAGTGACACATGTATGCAGACACAAGGGGCTCAACAATCACCATGCAAGCAACACAACCATGCAAGCACCCTACATTCATGCAATCAACACTACCAACCTGTTGATGTGTAGGCTGCGTGGGCCATTGTATCAGGAGCAGCATCACGACCACCATCCCCTGCCATTTCTTTGTACAGGAAATCCACATTGTACCGAGCCTCATCATCACTCGTGTACCCACCAGCAGTAAGCTTGTCATACAAGGCTGCCTTGCGTTCTAGCGCTGCATAGCTTTCTGCGGTGCGCTCGTCTGCACTCTGTGTGTGAGAGGAGGGGAGGGTGGTGCGTGTTGTGAGAGGATTGTGGGCAACAGTGTGGACGGAAAGACAATGGGCTGAGGCTGGTTGGTTGTGTGTAGTGCACATGGAAATCGATGCAAATGTGCAGACAACACCTTGTAAGGTATATGCACACCTTTATATGGAGGCGGTCTTTGCGGTCACGCTCACCCACCCCAGAATTGCGCTCTCCCAATGGATCGTCCATCTTCTTGCGCCGTGCTGCAGGGGTGATACCAGCATCCCGTGCGTGGCGTGCCTGCAGTGTGCGATGATGCAGTGTGTGTGGAGCTAGTGCTGCACAGACACTTGGGATCATGATCAGCCTCGCACCTCTTCTTGGGTTTTATAATACTGTGCTTTGAGGTCTACCAAACTGCTTGCACCCACACCTGTGTGCATACACGACTTGTTGATGTACTAATAATAGCTGCAATCATCCATCACAAAACCACACATGCCTTCAATAAGTCGTTGCTTTTTCGGTGGTACTGCACTCTGTGCAAGCCATCCTAGTGTCTCTCGTTCTGGTAATGGCTTTTTGGGAGCCATTTGTAGGCTGGTGAATGATAGCAACTTGGTCAATAAAGCGCTAAAAATAACCACCCCGCACAAACAGTGCACACGATCACGTACAACACAACATGGAGCACAGGCAGGGGGATGTACTACAGTTGATGTACTGATGCTCACGCCAGCAAGAGGGCGTCCTATAGCCAAGACATCCCTTTCTCATCGACACACTTGTACAAGATACACAGCTGGTGCTAGTCTTTTTACACATTGGCACATTTCCAAAGTAGCATCCAGAGCGCGTGAGCGGACTAGCCAGAGGCGCGGGGTTGTTATGATGGCATCCACAGTCGAGGAGAGCAACGGTACAGCGCCGTGTGCCTGGTACCACGAGGTATTGAGAGAGGGATATATTGCACTACAGGGGATTGCATTGCAGGGGATCCAGTGCCACGTACAAGGCTTAGGGTTTGGTCTTGTGATCATTGACCAAGGCGCTGTGTGACAGAAACCCCAACACGTCACACAGGATCTGCGCAGTGAATACAGCATTGTCAAGGAGCTAGGATCAGGGCAGTTTGGCACAACATACCTTGTGGTCAATCGAGCATCGGGTGCCAAGTATGCGTGCAAGTCCATCAACAAGCACACGAAAAACTTTAATCGAGCAGACGTGCAGCGTGAGGTGCAGATTCTATCAGCATTATCAAGCAACGTTTACGTTGTTGAGTACGTTGAGTGTGTTGTTGAGGGACTTTTTAGTTGTGTGGGGTGTGTTCAGCAGGCACGCGTGCATGTCAACATGCCCCTTTTCCCAACATTGTGTAGGTTGATCGAGGTATGGGAGGACAGCCATCACGTGCACGTCATCATGGAGCTTTGTGAGGGTGGTGAGCTTTTTGATGTCATCATTGCACGGTATGTGGTTGTGTGTGAGAATTGATTATCTTGATTGTCGTTGATCAATGCCTTGGCATGTTGTACGCGCATGTACGTATGTGTGCATGTCGTGCATATGTGTGCATGTGGTGCATACATGATTCACAAAACCCCGTATATGCATGATTCACAAAACCCCAATACTCTCCCTACCACACATCACAGTGGTCATCTGAGTGAGCGTGATGCATCAGTGGTTGCAGCAACATTGTTTAAAGTCATAAAAGCATGTCATGATGCACAAATACTTCATCGAGGTACGTCAGAGGAGATATACTACTACCACTGTTGTGTGTGAGTGCTATACAGTAGTTGTGTATGTGTGCTATACAGTAGTTGTGTATGAATATTGTACTTGTATGAATGGTTGTACTACCCCTCACCATAAGAAGTGGTTGAATGATACAATCATGATACAATCATGATACTACATGACACAACATGGTTATACAACATTGGTTATACAACACATACCCCATAGCACATTGCAACTTCCAATGCCCCCATTCATTCCCCTATGTATGTGTTCCTCCATCCTGTTTCCCTCCACACCCTGACACACCCTGACACACCCTCACATACACCCTCACACAGATCTCAAGCCAGAAAACTGGCTCCTCACATGCAAGATAGAGCCCACAGACGATTTGAGCCCCGATGTGCTGCGTGCCATTGATTTTGGCTTGTCTGTGTTTTTACAACCAGGGCAGCGTTTACGACAGTTGGCAGGGAGTTCGTTTTACATTGCCCCTGAGGTGCTCAAGGGGAATTATGGGTTTGAGGCTGATTTGTGGTCTGCAGGGGTTATCATCTACATTTTGTTATCTGGGCTGCCCCCTTTTTGGGGTTCGTCTGAAAAACAGATTTTCCGCAGGTATGTGTAGAACTGGTGAACCCATGTGGAGGGTGTGTTTCTATGTCCACCACACCATTCATTTCTGCTTACAAACATATGTTTGCTATCCTGGCACTTACCACTGGTTTCAAGTGGTTTCACTCATACCACACAGGATTCTGTATGAGCCACTTGACCTCACCACAAATCCATGGCCTGAGGTTTCTGACAAGGCCAAAGACATAGTGAGCAGGTATGTGGTGTGGATGTGGTGTGGACTATGGTGAGCAACAACATGAGCGTGGATGTGGTGAGCAACACAAACACAGAAATACACATAGGCCAACACATGTATTGTGCACAGACACTCACCCCCGGGTACTCAACATCTCCCACCCCCACCCACCCCTCATTAATCCACACACACCCCCTCCTCAATACCCCCACCTAGACTGCTTGACCGCAACATGTCGTCCCGCATGACCATTGACCAAGCCCTCCAACACCCTTGGATTACCGAATTCCAACAACTCCCAGACCGTCCATTATCTGGTGTGGTCTTCAACCGTCTCAAGCGTTTCACAGAGATGACCAAACTACATGGCATCATGCTTAATGTGGTGGCCAAGTACCTTCCGGATGATTCCATTGGGCAGCTCCGGGAAATGTTTAAAACACTGGACAAGGGCAATAAAGGGACGATTAATGCAGATGATCTCAAGGAGGCTGTGAAGCAGCTGGGTGTCAGTTCCTCTCCCGAAGTGGTGGAGGGGATGCTGCAGCGGTTGGATGCAGACAATAGTGGAGAGATTGAGTATGAAGAGTTTCTGGCAGCGGCAGTGAATAAAAAGGAGCTGGTGACGGATCACACGTTGAATCACATTTTTGGTGCGTGGGTGGTGGGGAGACAAGGAGGGGGAGGATGATGGGTTGCTTGATGTGGGGTGCATGAGAGGTGTATGATACACATGCATTATTATATTCATGCACACCCAACACACTCACATGTACACACCACACACATCCATGTACACACCACACACTTCCATACACACCCACACACTTCCATACACACCCACAGCCCAGCTGGATCGTGATGGTGATGGTGTGGTGAGCATCGATGAGCTGCACGAAATCCTTGAAGATTGCAACATCGAAATCACACGAGACCAGTTGCAGGAGTTGTTGATGACAGAGGGTGGGTTGGCTAATGGAGAGCTTGTGACACCAGAAGTGTTTCGGGTATGGGCCTTTGTTGTGTTTGGGTGTGTGGTGTTTGGGTTTGTGTGGGTGGGGTGTTGACAACTGCATATACAGAAAAAGAGGACTGCCTGTGTTGATTGTATGTCTGTGCTTTCATGCATGACACACAATGTGACACACATGTACCACTATAACACAAGCATGCCACATTTACCACTGTGACACACAATGTGACACACCACTCCACAACACACTCCACCACACTCCACCACACACTCCACCATACAAGTCCCACCACCACCACTACAACACATGCATACCACATGCTCCACCCACAGAAACTCATGTTGGATCTTGCCCGTGATGACCTCATCCCTGGTCGTCTGGAGGCATTCATGGACAGTGCCATGCAGTATACAAAAAACAACATGTTTAAGCAGCTGGCATTGATGGTCATTGCCAGGTACGACCCATGATTGGGGTGTATTGGGTGTATTGGGTGTATTGGGTGTATTGGTGTGGGTGTATTGGGGTGTATTGGTGTTTTACAGATACCCAGATAACCATGTGTGCACGCACCCCCCATGTGTCATACACCCCACCACATATGTGTACACACACCACCCCATGTCAGCACACACACTACCCCATGTCAGCACACACACCACCCCATGTCAGCACACACACCACCCCATGTCAACACACACACAGTACAATTCCACCAGATGAGTTGCAAGAGCTCAATGAACTGTTCACATCAATTGATGAGGAGGGTACTGGCACCATTACATATGAACAGCTACGGCGGTCTTTGGAAATGGCAGGGTGTCAGGTATGGTGTGGTGGTGTAGTGTATGTGTAGTGGTGTATGTGTAGTGTAGAGGTATTGTGTCCATCTGTGTTGTGTGCATCTGTGTTGTGTGCATCTGTGTTGTGTGCATCTGTGTTGTGTGCCCACTGTGCATAGTGTGCATCTGCTGACATGCCCACACCAATGAGACTGTCCATTCCCACACACAACACTGCCCACTGTCCATTCCCCCGCACACCACTGAGAGTAACCATTCCCACTCACACCACTACCCACTGTCCATTCCCCCACACATCACAGTTGGCCAAGGAGGAGGTTGATGATTTGCTCAAGGGCATGGACGTCACAGGCAATGGCCTCATCTCCTATGCAGAGTTTATTGCTGGGTGCTTGGAAAAGCAAAATCTGGTGACAGAAATGAAAATTCGAGAGGCATTTGATTTTTTTGATGCAGACGGCAACGGGTCCATTAGTGTTGGTATGGGTATTGGTGTTGGAATGTATATGGAGGGTATTCATGGTGGTATGTGTGGCAGGGTGTGCTTGGCAGTGCATGTGCGGGGCGCATACCTGGGCTGATCACATGCACTAGACCCATACCTCACACAGTACCTCATCTTTCCCACACCTTCCATCATGTGTGGGACGCATACCTCATCATTGTACACCTCCCATCATCCCCACACCACCCCAGACCACCCCACCCCACCCCACACCACCCACACACACCACCTCAGCTACTATCATCCCCCCCACACAGAGGAACTGGAAATAGCACTCGAGCACTTGGAAATGGATTCCAGAGAGGCTCGCAAGCTCATGGCCCTTGCAGATGCCGACAACAGTGAATCCATTAGCTTTGAGGAATTCCGTGGGTTGCTACTCAACACAGACAAGCCCAACCTCATTAACCGCATGGCATCGATTGCGAGTGTGGCTACAGCAGCAAGTCCCAATTTCCTGGCACGCACTTCTATGACACCTGGGTTGGCACGGGCCTCCATGGACCCCAATTTGCTCAGGCAATCTGTGGCGCCGAATTTGTTTCGGTCATCCATGGCTGCACCCAGCTTGGTATGGTGTTGGTTGTGAGATATTTGGGGGTTGGGGTGAGAGATTTGGGGGGGAGGGGTTTGGGGGCGAGAGATTTGGGGGTGAGAGGTTGGGGTGAGGGGGCGGATGTGGAGGTGGAACGCTGGTGTTTATTTTTGTCGTCTAACAACCACCACCACCACCACAACAACAACAACAACAGGCACGTGCATCCATGGGCTTGGGTGGTGGAGCCAATCCACTGGAGAACAAGCTCATTGAGGTATGTTGTTGTTTATTGTTGTTCCATGCTGGTGTAGTTTTGGGGTGTGGCATTTTTCCTGAGGGGTGATCCTCTGGGTGATCCATTCTGTATGCTACCTACATCACTATGGTTATATCACATTATATCACATTATATCACATTATCACACATATCACTCAACAATGCTCAACAATGCTCTTTACGTGCTCAACAATCCACTCCAATGTAAAACATCAGGTCGAAATGGAATGGCGCAAGGGGTCCTTCACAGGCCTATCACGTCCCAGTATGGGCCCTCGCAGCTCACTGAGTCGACCATCCATGATCAGTGACCTCAGCATGACATCCAGGGTGGGCTCCAACAGCAGTCGACACAGTGGTGATGGTGGGATCATAAGTCCCATGCTGTCACGACCATCCATGGACAAGTATGGGGTTGGGTGCGGGTGGATGGGGTGTTTGTGTGGAGGAGTGTTTGTGTAAGTATGCTGTAATACAGACAGTGTGCGTCTGTAAACAATCTGGTGTTTGTAAATATGCTGTTGGGTGGGTGGCTGTAGTGTGTGTGTGGAGGGGTGTTTGTACATATGCTGTAGTGTGTGCAGGGGTGTTTGTACATAATGCTACCAGCAACTCCATTCACACAAACGTGACCACCATTCACACAAACGTAACTACCACACAGAAAGCACATTGGGTACCGCAGCACGCCCAGTGATCTACCACCTACTATGGAGGAGTAAGCATGGGTTTGTGGGGAGGCTAGAACAAGCGTTTGTATTGTATGTGTTACATTGCGAGTGTGTGTAAGCCCTCATGAAGGGTTGTGGGTTGTAGATTGTGTTTTTTTGCCTTGTGTTCATTTGTTTCCATCGTATAGACAACCTATTGATGCAACCTGGGTCGCCTGTGATGTACACTGTGAAAACAAGGAGGAGGAAAACAGGGAGGAGTGAGTGCTGGGGATGACACAGAGGGCTCCTTGTTGTGAAACATTACAGTTGTGAAACATTACACAAACCTACCGTGCATGTGCCATGCTTGCACTGCGCACTTGCTGCTCTGTTTTCTGGGGTTGTGGTGTGTGGTGGTGCAGCACACACACTCTGTGGTGGGTTGAAAAACGGTCAAGCCGCATACCATGATGGCCTCAATCTCCGCCTTGGCAGCCTGCTTCCGCTGTTGCTTGGCTCTGTAGTGTATGCATGAACAGTGATGTGTGAATCAACGCATCAGCAACCACCCCCAACGTACCTGGTGTCGAGCATCTCCGCTACCATCGGAATCTTGACAATAACAGTAAACCACAGCAGAGCCCACGCTGTGCATTTTTTGCTAGATAGTGCATCGTATTGCGGTGCCATTGTACGTGCAGACACCACACCTGCTGCAACTGTGCTGATCAACAATGCGATGGAAGGCAGCACTCCTCTCACAAACACCACAGCAGTCTCCATGCCAATAAAGGCACGTGTGTTACATGGCACTACACAAAACTACAGCAGCAGCAAAGAAAACACACAAATACTATGCATAAATATGTCAACAAAGCACACTTCAAAACAGCAACAAAGCACGGCATGCGTGTCACTCAAAACCATACCAGCCCGTTGCTATGTGCGCTGTAGTGCAAAACTGAAACAACTCCACTCCCAAGCAATACACCAGTTTCCATGTAGAAGACGCGTGCGCTCTCTATGTGTCCTTTCAACTCTACTGGTTCACCTCTACTGTGTTTTGCATACGTATTGCTTCCACTTGGACACATGTATTGCTTCCACTTGGACACATGTATTGCTTCCACTTGGAAAAGACTTGGGCAAAAGATTTAGGCTTGGAATTCGTCATCCTCATCATCACCACCCAGGGCAGCCCGCTTGGCAATCATCGACTTGGTCTGTGGTTTTGTGGCGGTGATTCATGCATGATTCACAATGGATAACAACACATCCTCCGAGGGGAACATGCGCATTCCATTGTAAGCATCCACACCACACCACAGCATCCCCACGACACCACACTCACTGTGTACACCCCACAATGCAAGCAAATTATAAACATGCAAGTACCCACAATGCAAGTACCCACAATGCAAGTACCTCGCCAACCATTTCGGTGTCTGCAGTGTCCATGATGTGGTAATCCCCAAGGTATCGCTTCCAAAACCAGTGTCGTGCAAATAATTCATCAATCTGTTCAAGGGGCACACCCTTTGTCTCGGGAACGAAAAACCACGTCCAGACGGTCATGAGCACCACACAGCCACCGAAAAACATTTGAATACCCCTGGATGATTAGGATGATGGCGTAGTATGTAGTGTGCACATGCTGTTTTTGTTGTTATGTGTTATTTCTCTGTTCCTCTCTCTCTCTCTTTCTTTGTTCTTTGTTTTGTTTGTAATGCATGCAAACCCGTCATGACAAACAAAAAAATCATGCATTCCCCCCATACCATTTCATTGCGCACATCATGGTCAGAAACACCTGCCCGATAATAAAGGTGAACAAAAAGTTGGTAAACACGTTGATTGCTGGGCCCACAGCACGTGTCTCAAGCTTTTGAACCTGTGTGAGAAGAGGATTCCAGGTTTTGAGGAGGACAACATGTTTGAGAGAATGATGCAGCATTACCATGTGCAGCTGCAACCATACCATGATGCAGCTACAACCATACCATGTGCAGCTACAATCAACAAAACACACAACAACAAGAGAATGGGTGCTGCATTACTATGTGCAGCTACAATCAACAACAACAAAAACACACAAACATACCTCTGTGGGTACCAACCAACCCATGGGCCCCCAAGACCATGCAAACCCAGCTGTGAAAATGCACACCATCACTATATACACAATACCCTCTGTTTCAGCCATGCTCAATGACCCATCAGGGTTGACTGTTGCATTATCAGAGGAAAAGCCCAGGGCTAGGCATATGCCAGAACTGAACAGGGCAATGGCCATTTGAATGCCACCTTCCTGGAAGAGGATCCTGTGTGGGGTGGGATATGTGTATGTGTCTATATATGTATGTAAAGAAAAGAATAAGAATACATAAAGAATAAGAATACATAAAGAATAAGAATAATTAAAGAATAAGAAATATGGATGTGTGTAAGACATCTATCACAGCCATACCTGCGGCCAAGACGATCGACAACCACAATGGACACAATAGTTGAGACCAAGTTGACAGCACCTGGGGTGGGCAACGAATGTATGTACGAATGTGAGTGATAATGAACTGCACGAATGTGAGGGATAATGAGCTGTACGAATGGGAGTAAGCACATGTTGCACGCCACAAGACACAAACGACATGCTGCATGATACCACAAGATACATAAGACATACAAGACCCAGGACATCATGCCACCATAGGACATCATGGCACCATAGGACACCATGACACCATAGGACATCATGACACCATACCAATGAGCACTGTCTGCACCAGTGCAGCACTGTCACCAAATCCCAGTGACTTGAAGATAACCGGAGCATAAAACATGATGGCATCTGTGGAGAGGGAGAGATGGAAAAAGTATAGAGATGAAAAAAATATACAAATGGAAAAAAATATAGAGATGGAAAAAATATGAATGCATGTGTCAGTTTCATGTGTCGGTGTTATTGCAGAAACACACAATCAAACAATCACTGTGATTGCAGATACCCAACCACCATCATTGCAGCAACACAACCACCATTGGATATCCCTCTCTGTGACGTACTTATGCCGGTCATCTGCTGGCAAATGGGAATGATGATGGAAAACATCAACTGGGGTCGGAAGCGTCTCTTGAAGATGACCAGTGGGTTTTTGGAATATTCTTCTGCCTGTGATGCATGTGTCGTGATGATGCATGTGCAGTGATGCATGATGATGATGCGCGCATGCCATATGTGACCACTACCGACAAAGAATACCACATACACACACACCACAACACACCTCATCCACTGCAGCAATGATGTCTGAGAATTCAGCATCCACATCACTCACACCACGCACACTCTGCAGCACACGTTTGGCCTTGTCCACCTTGCCACGCTCGGCCAATGAGTTGGGACTGTGAGGAGCATGGTGTCATGTCAGATATATTATTGTACATTTTATTATTGTCATCATGTGGTAGTATGCTTTATTATATGTGAGTATGGTTTATGATATGGTAATATGGTGGCTGTACCACTACATCATATCACCACATCATATATACCACCACATCATAGATACGTGATAATGTATTCCTCCATATTCATCATTTCTAATGCATGCAACCCACACAACAACCACCCACAAAACAACCACCCACACAGCAACAACCTACCTGTCAGGCAAAAAAATGCCACCACCCAAGAGCAACACAGCAGGGGCACCAGCAAGCAGCAAACTGATGTGCCACCCTTGAAATGTGGATGTCCACAGGTTGATACATTGTGCCAATAGGATGCCTGTTGGTGGATACCCAACACCCAGTATGTGTGTTGTTGAGTGTGTTGGTATCAATGTGTTGGTATGCACAACAATACAATGTGTTGTTGAGGAACCATGTGCATTGTACAACATGTAAACCCACCCTTACAACATGTACACCGTACAACATGTACAACCCCCCATACCAACTGTCACGGCCAGCTGGAACATGATGTTGAGTGCACCACGCAAGTGTGCCGGAGCAATTTCTGACAAAAACACAGGAGCAGACTGATTGGCCAACCCCACACCCACACCCAGGCAAATGCGACCCAAGAGCAAGATCCAAAAAGCAAACGCAAACCCTGTCATAAGAGCCCCACCCAAAAACCAAATGGAGGCGATGAGCATGGTACCTCGACGGCCCACCAGCTTGTTGAGCCAAATCGCGGCAAGGGAGGCAATCATGCCGGCAAAGAACAAGGAACTCGTAAACATTTGCAGTTGAATGTTGTCATATTGACAGTATGGGTCGGTGGATGTTTGTTCATGAACACCGGGGAAGAATGTGGCCAGGAAATCGGGCATGCTGGTGACACCACCAGTCACACCAATGTCATACTGTGGGGATGTGTGTGTGGGGGGGGTGGAGTGAGGCCAACACGATTGGGGAGCCATACGCTCAACGTACACCAAAGAGGAGGCCAGCAGAGGAGCCAACAATGGCAGCCAGAACGATGTGGAAGTTGAAACGACTGTTGTACTTGTGCACATTGGCACCTGCCGCAGAGGTGATGCCGCCGCCTGCCATGCCTGTGGAGGTGATGAGGGACAATGCGTCTCCATTTGTCATGCATCATGCAGATCCATATATTGAACACTTTATAACATGGCGGCTTTCAAATTGTGCCAATTTGTGCTGCCAATGTGTGCAGCAGCAAAAACAACATGAGCACAATGTGACCGATCCGGACAACCGCCAACAACCCGCCACCAGCGTGCTTTAAACCACCATAGCATTGCACAAACGCAAATGCATACATGCTACGTGAGTGTCTAGTCTGCCAGGCCCTACAAAACGAGCGGCCATGGCGCGCAAAACACGTCATCAAAACCTTTGTTCCCCGCCTAGAACAACATGCACACGCACCTGCTCGCTCCTTGGTCTGCCGCAGTCGCGAATTTCACGTATTCCGAAATGTGCGTGCGGCAAAATGAGGATTTCTTGTGCAACAGATCATTATGGTCTCCGGCAGCCCCCAAGTAGGATGACTGGGACAACAAGAGTAGCATACCCCGAAGGAATGCACATTGTCCTGTCAAGTTGTGCTACAACATAGTTACTTGCATGTGCACATGCTGCGGGGGTTTGCATGCATCCCGAAAAACTGATCAAGCAGACACGATCCCGGTGGCCCCCAAAATACAGCCCCATCTCTACAATTGCACAAAAACCAAAAACACGATTGTGATGGTGGAACAATACATATAGTTGATTCAGCAAACCAAGCAATGGTCATGCACACAACACGAAAAAACAATACTGTGCACCTGCGTACTATGCGTCTGCGTACATGTACACATCCACACGAAATCTCAGAATTCTGCTCTTCACTTGTGAATACGCTTGTCATGTTGTCTACGTCCCATGCTATCGTTTAGAGGGTGCAGCAGCAACACCTGCGTTAAACGATGGCATGGGTTCCAATGGTCCTCCATCTTCCTCCTCAGCAGCCAACACTGCATCAGATTCTTGTCTGTGATTGTGTGACAATAATGGGGGTGGATAATAATGGTGTGGTCATCAAACCATACAAACCTCACAAACCAAAGGCACACCAACACCGTACCGTGGTAGGTCATGATACCGGCCAAACTTGCGTGCATACTCTTCAGAGCTGGACGCAACATTGCGCCCAAACCGCACCGATGCATTCGATTGCATGTCATGCACCCCATTCCTCTTATCACCACCCTCCTCACCATCACCCAAACCATTGACTACGTCAGGCCCCACACTAAATCGCACTTGGCGCCGTGAATCAGACCCACCACTTTCCCCCGAATCTGCAGGGGCCGGCGTTTTGGGCGTGATGGCAATTTCCCGGGGCAGCGAATCAAACAGGGAGGGATTGGCAGCGGGGTAGGCAATGCCTGCCCGCACAGTAATATCCTCTGCCGCCACTTGGGAAAATGGACTGGGCTGCTGTGTGTGAACAGACCCGGGCGTGCGGGTGGGTACTGCCACCTTGCCCGCGCGCACGGTAAAATCTTCCCCACGCGTGGCGGGCTGCTCTGCAGTGGTGGCCGCAGTGGTGGTGGTAAATTCCATGGAAGGCCTGGGCGTGCTGTCCAGTGCCCCATTCATGGCTGCCCGCTTCCATGTTTCAAATGCAAGCTGATGATTTTGCAACAGGCGGTTGATAATGGTTGGTTCTGCCCATTCGGCAGGGGTTGCTTCCCGTTGAGGGAACTGACCCAGCACTTCTGCAATATCCTGCTTGTCCAACACCTGCAGCGGCTGGACAGAGATGTCTTCTACTACCAGGGGTGGGGGTGGGCGGGTGGGGAGGGATGGGGTGGTGGGCGCTGGTGCTGGGGTGGGGTCATCATCTACCACTGCCGGCTTAGAGCCACTGGGTAGGGGGGGTGTGGGCAAGGTGATTGATGTGTGTATGTAGGCAACAACAACAGCAACAACAACAACATTGATGTATCATGATGTGTGTATGTAGGCAACAACAGTACACCACGCTCTCCACGTACAAGCACAAGCAGCTTCCTCCACCGGAACTCTTGGGGGCCCCTCCCCCAGCCGCTGCAGCCGCCTTTGCCGCTGCTGCCTTGGCTGCTTGGCTATTGCGTCGTGCTGTTGCTGCTTGCACAAGCTTGCTTTTTTTCAAATTTTCAGAAAAATCACGCCCGGGGGGCATGACATCGACCACGATAATGCTGGTATCATCACGCAGCCCACCATATGCACGCACGATAGAGGAGATCATGCGTTGTGGGACGTTTTCAACTGGCCATGTACGAGAGAGTTTGTAAATACGGGAGGTATGGTCAAAGGCGTCCCACACACCATCGGAGCACACCATGACACGGGCGCCTGTTGCTGGTACACGGACCTGTTGTTGTGAGAGTGGGTGGTGAGGGTGAGTGTGGTGGGAACGTTTGTTGTTGGAGTATACACATGCGTGCCCAGCAGTAAACAATACTGCCATGTAATGTGGGGCACATGAGCAGGGTAGAAGGAACAGGGACTCACACAATGTACATAGTGATGATGATGACGATGACGATGACGATACAACACACCTGTACAACATTCGGCCATGGCACAATAATATTCCCAAGATCAAAATCACCAATGCCTCGTGATAGGCACACCCCACCAGGCCATATACGCAGGGGGCCCACACCATTGTTGACGTCCTTTGCTGGACCAACACCTGTGTGTGTATAGTGATGTTTTTCAGAGTGTGTGCGGTTTTCAGGGGGTGTGTGGGTGTGCTTGTGAGACCTTTGTCCTGTCTGTACTATCGTACTGTTCACAACATGCAGGCACATGATAGGCACAGCGCTCCATGACACAACACTTTTTTAACAGCATGACTCTCACAACGCATGTCACACATAACTGACACAACAAATGTGTAACAGCATGGCATTCCACCACCACCAGCATTCCCTCACATACCAGAAACACACACTGGTGCAATGAGTGCCCCTGTGTGCTCCACACGCCTGCGTTCCTGCTGATTGGTTGCAACACGATGATCATCTGTGAGGCACACTACCTCCAAGCCATTGTCTATCACACAACGGGAGTCACCCAAATTGGCACATGTGACAAGCCAACCAGTCTGGTGTTGTTGGAAGGGGGGGGTGGATGGTTGGCGGAGGATGAAATTGCTGTGGATAATACAGCATTCCACGGCATGGAGGTGTTTGCTGCAACAGTGAACATGTACATGTTGTGCTTCTGCAACCCACTTGGACATAATCCCAATACCACCACCACAACATCATCAAAGCAAGATGATGTCGACATACACACCCCATGTGCTACACAAACACAGCCTATGTATTCCCCCCATACAAACACAAAACCGCCCACACCTGCAACACAATGGTGACAGTGCACCCAGCAAGTTGCCCAAGTTTGGCAAATGATAAATGTGCTTCTGACAATACTTCTGCAAGTGCACGAACAATACCCTGGCGCCAGTGTAAAAACTGAGGTGAATCCTCGTCTGTGGGGGGCTTGCCAGGTGGGAGTTTGTCGACGAGCCTATTGAGCAAGGTTTCAGAGATGTATTTGGCTGCTAGTACCCCATTATGGCCATCAAATACGCAAAATAATGCAAATTCATCATGCAAGCCCAGTGGCCCATTCCTGTGTGGGAGACGATGATGATGGACATGGGTTCACGTGATTGGTGACGGGGGTTATGTGATGACGGCAATTGCATGTGCATTGCCCACACATGCTGCATACGTAGGCTACCCCACAACCCCCTACAACTCCCACCACACAAAGCCCCCCTCCATACGAGGTGATGGGTGCCTGGCCGTCTCGCAATTGTGGCCAGGCATTTTTAGGAAGCACGACAACGACATCCTGTGATCGATGGTGATACAAAAGCGTGAGTAACATGCATGAGCACTAAAGGAAACAAGCCCAGAGAACCCAGGCCGATGTTTGTGTAGGGTTCTAGCGTGTCTCGTGGTGCACGGGCCAATGCAGTCCCAGCGACCACCACAACAGATAATGACAATATATGCCCAACCCATACAAGGGCATGCTAGATGAAAACAAGCACGAGGGTCGATTATGCAAAACCAGATTGCCTCGCACCTCTCCTTTGCAGCTGCTTTGCCCAAAAGAAAACTTGACAGACGGATGGGTCTGTGGCACGATCGTCATGGGCAAGGTGAGCAATGCGCGCGGGTGGGGGACGACCGTTGGCAGAGATTAACGTGGGTTTGACATCGATGTCAGATATCTGGTTTTCTTCAATCTCAACGTTTCTTACACAACGTCTGTACGGACGTGAATATGTGTATATTTGTGCCACAATAAGGCACTCTCGAATATCCAAAACCACGTTGTTTTTGGTGGTGGTGGAGCAACAAACAAGAGACCCGGGGGGAGCTGTACAAGACTCTCAGCACACAAACAAAATCATCAACCACGCGATGGTGGGCGCACTGTCACCGCCGCCTTGGGGCTAAAGCGATACACCACAGTGCCATCCCCTGTCTCTTCCACCTGGTGCGTGTTGGGGAAATTGAGCAAGGTATCCCAGGTCATGTTCTCATCGGTCTCACAACACTGCACAACCACACACCTGTGCCTCTGCCCCGTCCATTTGAAAACTGTAATTACCACGTGTACCACTGACAGTCACTGTTGAGCTTGCTGCTGCTGCTGGTGTGGGGGTGGGCACAACCGGTGTGGGTGCAGCAGCAGCCGCAGGTGGTGGCAGGTCGCGCATATATGCAGGCCCATCAACAAGTCCTCCTGCATCGTCCTCATCCTCATCATGCACCTCTGCTGCAGCTGCTGCTTCATGTGGCGGTAGGGGCATGCCTGCATCTGTCACCCCCTTGACTGCTGCTATGGCTGCTGCAACTGCTGCATCCAGTCTCTGCTTCTCCTCCACACTTCCCCTTGGGGTAGCAGCATTGTTGGGGGGGGTCATTGCAGCTGCTGTGGCTGGTGTGGGTGCTGGTGTAGGTGTAGGTGCTTGTGTGGATGCCACAGGGGTGGGTGTGGTGGGGGCAGGGGCAGCTGTGGGCTTGACAAAAATGGGAGGTTTGTTTCCTGCCAGTGCAGGAATCACAGGGGTCGCGGGCAGCGTCACTGGTGTGGTGGATGCTGCTGTGGGAGGTGTGGGTGTTGTAGGGGTAGGAGTTGTGGGTGCTGTGGGTGTTGGAGGTGCACCCCTTGGTGGGAGTTGTGATACTGGCACATGTTGGGTTGTCTGTGGTGCCTCTTCCTCCTCTTGTTCTTGTTCTTCTTCTTCTTCCACATATGCAACTGTACCCTCCTCCTCTTCATACTCCTCTTCCTCCTCCTCTTGTTCTTCCCCTGCTGCGTGTGCTTGACCAGGAGGTGTGTCTGGGGCTGCAGCACGTTGTTGGGCAGCAAAGGCAGCTGCTGCTGGGGACAGGCCAGTGGGGAGTTGAGGTAGGTCAGCCTGTGTGTGTGTGTGTGATTGTATGTGTAGAATGCGTGTGATTGATTGTATGTGAAGAGTGTGTGTATGTGTGATTGTATGTGTAGAATGTGTGTGTGATTGTATATGTGATTGTATGTGTAGAATATGTGTGTGATTGTATATGTGATTGTATGTGTAGAATATGTGTGTGATTGTATGTGTACAGGGTTTATACGTAATGTATTTGTAATATAATCACCGTGTGTGCCCACAACAACCTACCGCTGGTGGTGGTGTTACTGGTGGTGATGCAGCAGCAGCAGGAGGGGGTACACGCAACGCACCCAACACCGCACCACCAGCCGGCACACCGTTGACCGGCGGTTGACCATTGACCATGGGGGCACCGGGTCCCCCAGGGGGTGTCTGCTCCACCACACCCTGTGCTGCACTACCTTGCACCTCCTCCCCTTCTTCCTCCTCTTCTTCTTCCTCCTCTTCTCCCTCCTCGTCACTATCACTCGACCCACGTTGTCGCACCCCGGCCACAGGCAGCTGCATGGTTTCCCCCACAACACCCTTCAACGGTGGTAAATACGCTTCTTCCTCCTCGTCCTCATCTTCATCGTCAGACATGGAGGAGAGGGTGGCATCAAGGTCTTGGCTGCGGTATACTTCTTCAATGAGCATGTCACTCACTGCTTCATCTGCTCTCAGGGCTTTGTCAAGTGCCTGACATAAGGAAAGGTGGGGGGTGTTTTATGGGGTGGGGGATGTGGAGTGTGGGGTGTTGTAGGATGAGGGGTGTGAGGTGTGGAGTGTGCTGTGGGGTGTGAGCGTTGAGTATGTTGTGTGAGCATTGAGCATTGTATAAGGAGGGAGCATTGGTATGCGAGTGTTGTACGCAAGGAATGTAGGGAGGGTGTACATACTACACAAACACATCCACAATCCACAATCCAAACAAACACAACAAACACAACAGAACAGTACAGCAAAGCACCCCACATACGCAACAAACACAAGGTACACCCCACATACGCTGGATAGCTCACGCAGGGAGGGATCGACATCATCATATGCAGACAAGTCATCCTGGTCAGCCTTGGTACGTTTTTTCTTCTTACGCACTGCCACTGGGAGACCACTGACTGCTGCACCACGCTGCATGCCCTGTGTTGTTGAATGTAAGGGGGGGGGATGGTTGCATGTAGAGGGGGGATGGTTGCATGTAGAGGGGGGATGGTTGCATGTAGAGGGGGAATGGTACCGACACCCATACACACACACACACATACACACACACACACCCATACACACACACACACACATACACACACAAAAACAACAACAACAACAACCTACCTCTGGCACCACAATGTAATCATAGGTGGTCTTTTTCTCCTGGTTCCACAAGCAGTTGACTGTCACAGCCGCAAGGTCTTCAGGTCCGGGGGGCATGATGTCACTTGTGCGATTATCACAACCCTCCCAGCATGATGTGCCTGAGTGTGTGTGTGTGTGTGTGTGTGTGTGTGTGTGTGTGTGTATGTGTATGGGAGTGTGTGTGTGGATGGGAGTGTGTGTGTATGGGTGTGTGTATAGGTGTGTGTATAGGTGTGTGTATGGGTGTGTGGGTACACTGAAGCATGAGGAGCAGACATGTACACAAGCCAAAGTACACCTCAACACCACATGGGGGGCGTGCCTGTTGCTGTGATGAGCACAAACTTGTATTCCAATGTAGTGGCAACAGGAATGCGAGTGGCAAATGACCACAAGCCTGTTTCTGGGTTGAACTTCATATTTGGTGCATCATCCATATCCCATTTGCCAATCTTTTTGTTGTTGCCCACCAGCTTTATTTGTTCATTGGGACCAGCCTGTTGTATGGATGTGTTTTTTTGTTTGCGAGTGTGTGGGTGTGAGAGAGAGGGGGGGGTGGGGGGATGCAGGAATGTGTGTGATGGTGGTGTGTTCAACATGTATGTGTTGGAAAACAAAAAATGTATGTGTTGGATAACAAAAACAACCAACCACCACCACTGGTGGTATGGGTATGTGATATGGATATGGGAGTGCATACCTGATATGGGAGTGAAAACGTAACTGCGACCTGACCATCCTTTTCATGTTCAGTGATGGCCGATCGCTCCTCAGGGGACAGGCGTACAATGGGACTATCATATTCTTCATCCTCCTCTTCTTGCTCATGTACAGCCATCTGTGTGTGGTGTTTGTGCGTGTTTGTGTGTGTTTGTGGTGATTGTGTGCATGAGATGGTGTGGTACATGCAGTGATACGTCATACATGTTGATGTGTGCTGTTGCTTCACCCACAAACACACGCATATACTCCCCTCCCCTCTTTTTCCTCTCTCCCAACCACACCCCACAACCACACCCACACCACACCCACAACCTCCCCCCCGCACACACACATACACCCACCTCTTCAGCCAATGCAGCAGATCCATCCTCCACAGTGTAATCATATTCTGTTGCATCAGGGTCCTCCCATGTGCAATTCACAGTCACTATGGGTACAGCACCAAACGTGGCCTTTTCAATGTCAAATGAACGATTGGGGCCTGTTTCCCAGATATCACCACCACCAGTGACAAGCACAAATTTGTATTCCACCTCGGTCCCTTCTGCCACCTGTGGGGTGGGGTGTATGCGTGTATGTGTGTGTGTGTGTATGCTGGCACAGTGAGGACAGGCGTTCAGCTGCATGAAAAACACAATCTGCTATACATACATCCTACACACACTTCACACTACACACTACAGCAACACACCTGAATAGCAGTGGTCCAGGTGTGCCCCTCACCCCACTCCATAGTGGGTGCAGCTCGGGGGTCCCAGGCACCCAGCTGCTCATGAGAACCCACCACCTTTACATAGTTGCCAAAACCAGCCTGTATAGAGTGTGGTATGTGTGTTTTTATACATTTTTTGTGTGTGAATAAACAGACAGAAAGAGACAAAAAGGTAGGGGTGGTTTTCGAATTTTTGATCAAGGGAGGGATGTGTTGTTCAGACAGAGACGAGTGTGAGCAACAAGATAAACACTGTAATACACCTCAAAAAGCATTCGCTCTAGAACAACAAAACCCACTACAACCCACCTCGTATGTGATGTAAAAGCGCACAATGGCTGTGCTGTTGTTCCCAAGATCTTGGGAGGGCGTGCTGTTGCCGACCATGGGCGGTCCCTGCGTCCCCGGTGCAGCTGCTGCCCGCACCGTCATGCGCCGGCCTGCATAGGAATTTGTTGCGCATGAAACTATCGCCCAACCAGTGACACTACCTGGACAACAAACACACACCACAACAACAACCGCATGCACCATGATGCGCACCTGCTACAGGAAACACTGCACACCGTCCGACACTCTTGCCACATGGTATGTGCAATGTATGAGGGCTATGCACTAGGTATTGCGATCTGCCTCGCCGCCCAGCGCTGCAAGTCAACGACCAATGCCCCACGGCTCGCCGCGTGTGCTGTGTGCCGACTGTCAGTGCACAACCATGCCCCGGCAGTTGCATTTGCAATGCTGAATGTTGCTGCATTGCGGGGAGGGCACACGTTGACTCGTTTAGTGTTGGATTTGTTTGCGGTGGTGAAAGTCAAACGAGAGGACCTGCTCCACGCAACGTTTTGTTGTTTGTTTGGGCGTCGAGAGGTGTTTTGTGTACAATTACGATAATCGAATGCGAGTAAAATGGTGTTTTTTGGTGGGTTTGGGGTGGTGGTGGTTGTGCTGGTCAAACTCGCTCCTTGCTGGGGTTTTGCTCACATCAAAATACACCATCGTCCTCTTCATCCACCAGCGAGCTTGGCAATTCCAATGGCAGCTCATCTGAAATGGGCGCAGTGCGCTTGTCTGTTGCTGCCTGTGTGGGAGGTACAGCAATGAGGACCGGGGTGTGTTTTTGTCTTAACCAACACACAACCACTGTACGTTACCTCATCCAAGAGCAATTCTGTGATATCAAATTCATCCATGCCCTGCACTTGCGCAGCAACTGGTGGGCCTGGTAATGGCGCGAGCCGTGTGTTGTTCCCTGTGTTTTTGTTGGTACACATGAGGGTGTTGACTGGATGAACAACAGGTGGGTACTGGATGGGCACTGGTGGTGGGGTGATGGATGACAGTCATGCTGGTTGCAACTGCAACATGGTGATGCACAGTTTGTGATGTGATGTGCACTTATAACATGGTACATCGTTGTACCAATTGCAACACAGCATAATACCCTTCACCACCACTACCACCACCACTAACCACTACAGCCACCACCATCACTACCCCAACTACCACCACTACCTATTCATACCATTCGTACGAGGGGCTGCAATGCTCCAGGGTGTGTCATCAGGGGTGTCCATGGAGGCCCCCCCTTGTCCCCCACCCTTGACACTGGTGCTGCTGGGTGCAGGCTGCTTGCTTGTGTCTGTGTGTATTGTGTGAGGTTGTGTGTGAGGTTGTATGTGGGGTTGTGTAAATCATGAGGTTGTGTAGTGCACTTGAATTACAAAGTAGTGTGAAACATGTAGGAAAAGATAGACCACGTTATGTACATTTCTGTGTAATGCTCCAGGGTGTGGAGGTCACCCCACATGCCCATGCCCACGCATACATGCCCACGCATACATGCCCACCACACCCACCTGGCAGATCCAAATCCACACCAAACAGTGCATCCAACAGGTCCTCTTCCTCATGTGGTGTTTCTGCTGCTGCTGGTGGTGTTGCTGTTTTCACGTGACCAGTGTTGCTAGGAGTGTACAAGGGCGTCGATGTATTGTACAAGGGGGCTGGTGTATTGTACAAGGGTGTGTTGTTGTACAGGGGTGCTGGTGGCAAGCCCTCTCCTGCAAGTGACCAGTTTGTTGCACTGGCAACCACAGAGTGACTGCTGCTGCTGCTGGTAGTGGTGGTGCCTGATTGGTCAGGTTGGGGTTTTATGAGGTCAGGTTGAGGTTGTTTCTCAGGTTGCTGTAAGCTGCTTTGTTGCTGGTTTATGAATGATTCCTGTTCTACTGATTGCTGTTTTATGCTCGGTTGTCTCTCATTATTGTCATCATCATTATTATCAGTATCCTCATCCTTGACGTCTACTTGCATTGTCAGGGTACCCACATTGGTGGTGGGTATAGTATCGATACTATTGGGCACATCCCCAACAGATTTCTCAACCACATCACTGCCTTTTGTCACATGCACTGTTGTTGTTGTGTTCACATCAGCTGTTGCTGTGTCTGTTGTGCTGGCCATCCCATCCATGACACCCATCACTGGCAATGGGGACCCCTCTCCCTCATCAATCGACTCGGCCAAGGGGTTGGTGCGCACCATTGCTGCTCCTGACAGTGGTGTTGTGGTGTCTGGTGTCACCATTGGATATGCAGAGGGGATGGGCAGGGGGACGGTTGTGGGTGATTGAGGTGCATCACATGGGGATGATGGAATGATGGCATCCACAGTGTCCACCACCGTTGATACTGAGCTTGCGTCATCTGAATCCATGCTGTACTCTGCGTTGTGTTTTGTTGGATGTATTTGTAGTCATGTTGTATATGTTGAGATGCCAACATTTACCATGTGAGTGCGCATCACCCCCAACCCCCAAACACACCCCACACACCATTGCTGCTGTGCCGCACCACAAGAACATCACTGCTTGGTTGTACATCGTCCCCTGGCAATGATTCTCTTGGTACCACAGCAGCAGTACCACCACCACCAACGTCATCCACACCACCAACATTATCCACCGCCAATGGGGGTTGTACATGGGTTTTGATGGGTTTGAGCGCTGGTAGTGATATCACCTGATCTGCTGTGATTGGCTTGGTATTCGATGGTGGTGTTGGGTTGGATGCTACTGGAATTGGTGCTGGTGGTGCTGGTGGTGTGTTTGTTTCTGCGACTGGGGCTCTTGCAAGTTGTGGTGCCGCTGGTGGTGTTTTTGCTGACGACAATGATGCAGGTGTGTTGTGTGCAAGGGATGTTGGTGATGTGAGCAGTTGTAACAGGAGTGGTGTGGAGGTATCATGGTCGATAAGGTTCTGGGGGTGGACGGGAGTGAGGGGGTGATGATCCTTGCATACATGCCAGCAAGGGGATGATGGTGGAAAATAGACAAAGTACCGTATATAATCATACAAAGGTGTATATGCATGCAAGCATGATATGAAATACACCCCACACAACCCCACACACCAGTGCATGTGCTGCAGCATGCCGATCATGTGGTTTGAGTAGGTGGCACTCAGCATTCAACACATGCACAGTGCTGTTGCATTGTGCCGCTGTAAGAAAGTCATGGACAAGCCCCAGTGCCAGGGATGCCATGGGTTGAGACATCCATGAGGATAGTTGAGGGGTGTTGGTTGGGGACTGGCCTTTGATGGCTGCATAGGCAAGCGCACGCAACTGAGCCTGAGGGGAGGATGTCATGGCGATGATGGGTGGTGCACATGTGAGTGTACCTCATCAAAAATGGCCACCTACAAAACTAACATTTGCTACTACACATACCTTGATCTTTGCCAGTTGTCCTGATGACTGCAACTCATTGACCACCGCCTGTTGCATGCATCAAGTGTCAGCAGCGTAATGCTCACGAGCATCTTGCAATGGCAACATGCTGGCACACATGCAATGTACCTGGATTACATCGTCTTTTTGCGTGTTCTTGGCCATCATCTTGCCAAATACTACCTGATGGCTTTCGTTCGCTGATGCTGTCTACACGATACGGAGCGAGAATAACACGGAAAGAATAACACGGAAAGAATTACACGGAATACGTGTACATCACAGTACCAAACACCGTGATGCACTGTGCAACATGTGGGGATTTCTTGTGTTTCAATACTGTGTTTCAATAAGATTAATGGAAATCTGCGTGTCAGGAGAACTTTGGAGAACTAGTATACACCAACAAAACCATGTATGTGTTTTTTCTTTATTGCTGTGTTTTCACCAGTTGAGCAGGTACTGCCAGGCGAAGGTGGGTGCGGGGTGCGCCCGCAGCATGTGGCACAGCAATTTGCACATTAGGGGCTGCGTGCACCAAGTGGCTGCCTTGTACCATGACTCGGTTGACAAAGGACAACAGTGCAACTGCTTGCAGGTGGTTGCAGGGTGGTGGTGGTGCTGCTGCTATTGGGGGCGGTGGTGCTCTCAATGCCAGCATGAAATGCCTATGTGCAATGCGTGGGGCAGGGGGTGGGCATGTCTGGCGGGTTGCAGATGGTCGGCCTCGTGGCTTCCTGTTGGATGGATGATTGCGGGAAGTTGTAGTGTAGTCATCTAGTATGACATGCCCTTGCAACAACAACATTGGCGGCATACCGTATGCCTTGCAGCACGTTGGGCTGCTGGCGTCGTGCTCCCTTGAGTTCACTGGTCATGTGTATACGCCGTATATACATGTATGCTGCCATCTTTGGGCTCGAGTTCTTTATGCCTGGCCAGTGCGTTCTGTGATTTGGGCATTGCCTACCACCCTCTTCTAGTGCACAAACATGCCCGTCCCAGGCGGTACAAACGCCTCTGTCACGAATAGATTTGGGGGGTGTCGCTGAAGCACTTGCAGGTTTGTCGCACTGTGTTGTTGATGATGTGCTCCGCTGTTGATTATGCTGTTGTTTGGTGTCTTGTGGGCGACAAGAAGGGACACCATCTCTGGGCATCGTCACACGTGGCATGGAATCGGTCCGTTGGCAGCCTCTACGTGCTGCTATTGTTTATGCATATCGACTATGTATGCGCAGGATGACTATGTAGACGAATTGCGATTTTGGCATTTTGATCATTACACATCCTGCTTCCATCAACTGCACCAGCTACCACACAGAGGGCGCCCTCTGCTAGCTACATACCAGCCGAGCAGCACTACCAACTCCCAGCTGCTGTAGTTGCTTGTCATCGCATGAAGACACATCCTCATGCGCACCCACTCGGTCTTGCAGCTGCAGCACCATGCGGGTGGGTGGGCTGGTGAGCCGCAGCAATTGCTTTGCCAGCAACCGCGCCCGCGCCACCGTCAGGGTCACTGTGTGTGGTCGTTTTTGCAAGAAAAGGGAGTGCTGAGGGTGTTTAGGTAGTGACAACCAGCAGTATCACATCATGCCATACATCCAGTGGTCAGGCCATGCACATCCCATGGTCAACGTGATCACAACCCCTCCATTTTCACACACATACCAGGAACTTGCTTGGTGACTTCATGTGCAGCAGCATGTGTTGTCACATCATTATTGTTTCCCCCTTGCTCCATCACCATAGTAAGCGCACATGTTTGTGCTCGCAACCGCATGCCTTCCCGTGCTGTGGTGCTCCTTGGCTCCACTGCTGCCACATTGTATCGATGCATCAGTGCTTGCAGTTGAGGGTGTTGTGCTGCAATGGAAGTGGTATCATTATCCGTGCTTGCATCTATGTAGATGGATAATGCGCATGGTGGGTACATGTTGGTATGAGCATGAGCAGCATGTACATGGGAAAGCCGTGCAAAACATGTGTGTGTGTGTGTGTGTGTGTGTGTGTGTGTGTGTGTGTGTGTGTGTGTGTGTTGCAGTACAAAACCACCCATGCACCCTCTTTCTCCCTCCTCCCACCCCCCTCCCACACCTGCAATGCGTCTCAAGTACCACAACTCAGCATCTCGGCGCTCTGCAGGGGGTACGGCAGATGCATTGAGTGTACTGAGGGATGGTATTCGTGCAATTGCCTCAAATCTCCCTGCAACTGCATCCATGTTGGGTTGCTGGAGTATTGGGTTGTCAGATATCCTCAAGTCCTTGTGTGTGGGAGGATGATGTGGTGTGTGTGTGTGTGTGTTTTACAACAAATGTACAGAAGAAACACTGCATGGTCAACTGCATGACACCCCACATTGTGCCACCTGTTACATCCCCAGGACACGCATCTCACACTTCCCAACCCCCCACCTGTAATGCTGTGAACGAATTGAGAGCATCTATACAAGACCACTGATGAATGTGGTTGCTACCCAGGGAGAGAGAGGTGAGTTTGGGGAATACACCTGTGAAGTGGGGCCATGTGGGGCGTCATCGTAAGTGTCTGTGTGTGTACATATAATACATCTAATGTATGTTATACTATATTGTGCATAGTGCCAGTGTATATGTAGTAGTCTGGACACAACACTGTGTTGCCGCGAATACACTACCATACACCACCACCATCCGTACACCAACCTGTCCGTGGAGTGCATGGGGACACAGTGGACAGCCTATTGCCATTCAATTGCAACCTGGTGAGCATTGGCAGCTGGCCCAGCAACAGTACTTGGTTGAAATCATGCAGCTCATTGTTGTCAATGTCGAGCACACGCAGCTGTGGCAATGCCTGTGCAAGCTGTTGTGCAGTGATGGCAGTGTTGTTGTCATCCTGTGCATCATCATCCTTTTCAATGCCACCCAGTCGTTGAATGCGGTTGCTGCATGCATGCAGCTGCTCGAGATTGGGCATACATGCTGCGAGCTGTACGATCTGCGACCATGGTAGAAGAATGGCATTGAGCACCAACACACGCAGGTGTTGTGCAAGTCCTTTGCATGATGACGCCAGGCTGACCAGCCGGTTGTTGGACAGGTTGAGGGTGGTGAGGGACGGCAAATGGGTGCATAGCTGTGCAATGGTAGATGGGTGCCAGAGCAAGTTGGATGACAGGTCTATATTTGTGACAGTGGACGACGTGGGGCAATCATCCTGGGTATATCAAACGATGATGGTGATCATGTGTAATGGTATCCACCCCACCCACCCACAACATACCACCGACGACACATCCATATCCTGCAATGTTATTTTTGATTGCTGCATGAGTTGTATCAGGCTGGTAGCAACTGGCTGGTGGGGTGCAATGTCCACCCCTTGGCAAACCACTGTGTTGGCTTGTGTAAGGTAACGTTCTTCCATGGCTTTGCGTATGCTGCAGCCAGTACTTGCACACGCCTGCAATCTCGCCATCTTGATAAACGAGGCGGGGGTTGGCTGCTGATGATCAGTTGTTTGCTGATGATCATCATCTTGTTGTTCACCACGCCATTGACACACAAAATAGCGCTTGCCATCTACTGTTCCATCGTTTTTGCCACGTGTGGGATCATCCCATTCGAGTCCAACCCAAGTGCCTGGGTGACCATCCAGGGCGCCAATGTATCGCACTGTGGCAATTGCAGACTGGCACGAGGGTGTCACACGAATACGCTGACCAATGGCAAGCTCCATTGTGTGGGAGGATTATTGTGCAGGGGTATTGTGTGCAGGCAATACTGTTTACAGAATAAGTAGAAAATCATGCATGCGAAAACAACAGCAATGGCTGCGGACCACACCAATCATCATAGCCTCACATGCATGCTGCATGCAAAATCTGGTATGCGGCTCACAACTTGCTCAAAATCATTGTATGTCACCCCCAAACCCTCTGGGTCAACTTCTTGTGCAATTTTGTCCAACACCTGGAGGAGCGACATGAACATGTGAACAACAACATACGCAGCCTGCGAGATGCACACCAGCACACACTAACATACCTGTTGTATCTGTTCTTCTGTGAGTAGGCATGGATCGTCCTCCACATCCACTGCTGTTGTGTGATCAGCAGCGGTGGAGGATATGTCCATCAATAAGCCCAGCCCCTTGCGCAAATCATCAATGCCTATCAAATCATCACCTATTTCGATGGTGGTTGTGCTCAACATTGTGGTGTGCATGTATGTGCAATAAAACATTGCAGCATCTATTGTGATGCCGGCATCTCATCACCCCTGCCCCGTAAAAAAACTTGCTCATGGTGGGCTCATACCGTCAAAGTCCCACATGGCAAAGGCCCACACTGTCTTGGTCTCCATGGTGGTGCGCGTGCTGAATACAGCAAGCATGTGCAGCAGTTGACCAAAGTCTAGGGTCCCGCTGCCATCCCCAGAAAACAACTCTACCATGCGCGATGCAAATGGGTTGCATCGCAGCGCTGGAACGGAGACCAGCTCCTGTATGTGTGTGTCACCACCACAGGAGGGTGTATTGGCGTGCTCTCCTTGTCCACACAGAACAGCCATCACAAAACCTTGGCATGCAACTTGCCGCGATTGTGCTTGTCCAAGTGCCCGAATACACTATATATGCGCTGAATTTCGTCTTTTCGGAATGGGGTTTCCAGTGCATATTGGTGTAGCTGCTGTTTAGTTAAAGCGCGGGATGATTGCATGTTGATGTACGAGGAGCGTGCGTTGATATACGCTCTCAACTCGCCTTTATTCCAGGGTGCTGCAATGGCAATAGCACCATATTGCTAACCATAATGTACACAATGTACAGTCTCAGGGAAGACCAAGTATATTTGCAGCAGCTTTTGCCCTCCCCAAAACAAAACACAATACCACTGTTGCACACACCATTCCCTGCAGCCGATAGCATTTTGTCGGATATTTCTTAAGCACAGCCCAGGCGGGGGTGATGTGATGGATGCCATAGGATTGCCTTCACCTCCTCTTTGTTGAGCATCTTGTACATGCAACACCCTGTATGTATCGGTATACTGATGATTAACAACAATATCGGTGTATGGATGATTGACAGCAGCGTGTAGTTGTGGTGAGCATGGCCAGCCCTCTGATGGGCGCCACGCGCTGGGAACAACACGTGGCACGCATTGTCAGGTATGGTGTGGGTGTGAGTTAACCACTACCGAGCAGGTTGACACACATTGTGGTAAACACACAAACACAGTGCTGCGGGTGTGCTCTACATTCTCCGCTGCGTGCTTGCCAATTACGCCCTACCAGGAGTGCTGGCATCCTTTTTCACTGGCATTGTTGTGGGTGTCGGTTTGCTCCTTGGGCTTGTGGTATGTCGAGAGCGCAGTATGATCTGTGCTGTCTTTCATCACCATATACAAATATACACTCACATGTGTGTGCACGCAATCCCCCCAATTCGCCCATCCATCAACTACAGGTCGCACTCGTGCTTGTGCTCACCAAGGATGTTTTCCACGACCCCCAACAAGCCCAAGCCCATGCAGCACCCACATCCCTGCATCAGCTCGTCGATTCCGACATCGCAGGGTCCCACGATGCACACATGGGAAAGGGGACCACACTGGAGGGGCCCAGTGTGTTGCCTCAGGAGAGCACCAGTCCACCACATAGCTTTACATGGGATGGTGGTTATGCTGGGTATCTATGGACAGGTGTGGGGGTGCACATTGGTGCACTACACATACAACACACACACTCGTGCACACCACATACAATACATACACTCGTGCACCACACATACAACACACTCGTGCACTACACTCCACCCCCCCACGCCACACCATACAGTCCCTGGCACGCGCTACCAGCCCACCGACATCCTGCGCCACTGGCCCCCCGCCACCAAGGGGCCCCGCCCAATAGCCAAGCGCTGGTATGCCACAGTGCGCCCCCGTGTGCTACTGCTGCAGGAGGCAGAGCCCCCCCCCCACCTGCCCAAGGGGGCCCCTCCGAGGAGCGTTGTGGTGGACTTGGATGGGTGTTGTGTGCGGGTGGTGACAGAGGCATTGAGTGGTCGCACCATGTGGATGCGCAAGGTAGGGTTGTGGTGGGGTTGTTGTGTGGGGATGACATGGGTCGACGGTGGTTGTGGGTTTGTGTAGTGTTGATGATGAGGATGTGCTGTTGGAGGGGGATGGTGTGTGCATTGTGTTTTTGTTTGATTGTGTAATGGTTACGGTTGCATTATATGTGTGATGCAGTGTGTCTATTGCATGATGCACATACACAACTATCAGTACTACCACTACCACCACTTTCACACCACACCACCACTACCACTCCCATAGGGCCCCCTGGAAATAACCAACAGCGACCAACGGACCCTCCTTCATGGAGAACCCCTGTTTTACCTATTTGCACCAGACAGCGCCGCCAAGGAACAGTGGCTGTTGGCACTCCAACGGGCAACCACCCCGGCTGGCCCTGCCACACAGGCACAACACTTGTATGGGTTGTATGTGAGGGAGCTTCTGGCACACAGCCCACAGGGGTTGTATCCCAAGGTGTGGGTGTGTATGTGTGTGAGTGAGGCAGGGAGGGGAGGGGAGGGCGGGTGGAGAGGGAAAGAGAGAGTCATCATTACCTACACAACACACTCTATACAATACACCTTACAAAACACACCCTACACAAAACCCTATACAACACACCCAGGTTGGCGATGCATGTACCTCGGTAGATACAGCGGCACTTGCTCTGGCACCTTCCACCAAGCAGCAGGGAGCAGCAACAGGGGCCCAGGGGCCCCGCCGGGGCTGGGGGAGGGGCATACTAGGGCGACGTGGTGGTGGTGGTGGTGGTGGTAGGGGTGGGGGTGGGGGAAGGGGTGCAATACAGGTGGCATTGACAGGTATGCATTGTGCATGTGACACATTATCAGCATTCACTACTCATGGTTGGGGTGCAGATGTATGGGTACCTTGTACATACACTTGTACGTACACTTGTACGTACACTTGTACATACACTTGTACATACACCTTGTATTACCCCAACACCACCTAGGCGCAGAATCACCCGAGGAACTTCTAGAACGTCGCTGGCATGGTGGACTCACACTCACCCCACCCACACTCGCCGCACCCACCACCGCCACACCAAGCACTGCACATGACACCACCACCCTCTCCGCATCCACACCACCACCATCGTCCATATCCACCACCACCACCACAAGGGAAACAACACGGGGCAAGGAAGCAACCACCACCGCAACTGCAACAACAAGCACCACGGCAACAACAGCAGCAGCAGTCGCACAAGGAGGGGGATCACACACCACTGGTGCCCTCAATCATGTGATGAATGCTACAAGTGCTGGTGGTGGTGGTGGTGGTAGTGCTGCTGGTGGTGGTGGTGGTAGTGCTACTGGTGGTGTTGAGAGTAGTGTGAGTATGCATGGCAAGGATGGTGGGGGCATCGGTGGAGCAGCACCCACACAAGCTGGTGGAGAGGGGGTGCATGGTGATGATGGTGGACATGATGCAGTGAATGCTGCTGGTGGTGGTGATGGTGCTACACAAGGATCAGGTGTGTGAGATGTATAATGAGCAACAATGCAGCAATGAGCAACACTTCCCCCACCATCATAATCACACACAGGTGTGCCACCATCACCCACTGCAACCCCCACGCACCCCCCCTCATCCCATCACCCCACCACCCACTCCTCCACCACACCATTTGCCACAACCCCCACCGCCCCCGGCGGTGCATCCCCCACCCCGGGCAGCCCCCACGCCCCCCCCAGCCCATCCCCATCGACATCAAAATACCCAAACTCCCAATGGCCCCTCGAGGTGGGCATCAATGCCCTTTTAGCACGTGTGTTTTTCGACGTGTTGCGCAACCCCACAGCCAAGGCGCTCATGCAGGCCCGATTTCAACGGAAATTGAGTCTTATGAAAATCCCGGATTACATGACCAGCATCCGGGTGGTGGATGTGTGTATGGGCACCAAGCCACCTGCAGTGTACAATTGTAGAGCAGTACCCAGCCCCAGTGATGTGCTTTGGCCACAGGGCTTTTTCGATTTTGTATACAATGGTGTGTTGGGTTTGGTGTGGGTTTGATGTGTGGCTTACGTGATGTGTGGATGTTGTACATGTATGCCCAAACACACCCATCTGTGTGACACAGTATGCTTATTACCACCAACCCTACACCGTATGTATGCCCTATGTGTACACCACCCACCCCACCCCACCCCCTCTCCACACACACACACCCTCTCCACACACACCCCTCCACCCCCCCCCACTACTACAGGTGACTTAAGTTTGACCATTGAAACCAGTGTTGACCTCAGAGAAGGGGCTGTATGGGGGCAGTTTGACCGTGCCATGTCACAGCTCGAGGGGTCGACGGGGGCAGCAGCAGTAGCAGCAGCAGGACGAGCGATGGCTGTGGTGGCTCGTGATGGGCATGAGGGGGAGGAGGGGGTGGAAGAGGAGTGTGGTGATAGTAGTGATGATGAGGGGGTGGTGGGTGGTGGGGGGGTGGGGGTGGCTGAAGATGCTGCACCAGGTGTGTGTGTGGGGGGGGGGGGGGTTTTGTTGGCGGGGAGGGGGCGAGGCGAAATTTGTTGTGTAGAGGAATGCTGTGTAGAGCATGCACATTGGGTGTGGTTTGCATTCACACATTCAAATTTACACCAGCATTCACACATTCAAATTTACACCACATACACACATTCACTACACCACACACACACATATAACACACATTCAACACACACACACACACACAAACAGATGCACTGGCAATCGGTGACCCACTCAGCCAAGCAACCATCACCCACATACATGCTGGTGCATCATCCACCAACAAACACCCCACCACCCATACGAGTGGTACCAGTGGTGGCAGCAGTGGTGGTGGGAGTGGACATGGTAGCAATCATAGCAACAAGGCACCTCCTGTACGTGGTAGGATGATGAATTTGGCATCCATGAGAAAAGCTGCTGCTGCTACATTGAGACAATTTGCTGATCGTACTGCTGACCAGATATCCCGGTGTGTTGTGGGTGTGGGTGTGGTGGTATGTGCTTTTCCTTCTCAAAATGCATCCCCTTTTCTTTCTCAAAATGCATCTTCACTTTTTTTTTCCCAAATCAAAATGCATGTTCTCATCTTCTTAATACCCTTTCTCTCACACACACACAAAACCACACACACACACACCACCACCTCCCCTTATATTTCCAACCACACAGGATCCCCCTGCGCCTCAAGGTGTCCATTGTACGTGTTGCAGGGCCCATCACAATTTGGGTGGCACCCCCTCCTTCAGATAGGTTGTGGTATTCATTCACATCCCCACCTGACCTAGATATACGTGCAGCACCAGAGGTGTGAGAGGGGTGGGTGGATGGGTTATGCTTGCTTTATCCTGTGTGTTGAGTGTATTGGATGTGTATTGACTGCTTTGCAATGTGCGCGTGTGACAGCAATACGCTCTATGTTGTCCATAAAATACAGCTGTACATGACAGGGCACATACACACCACATTACACACCACATACACACCATATACACACACCACACACCCCACACACATCATATACACGCCACATACACACCACATATGCAGGCCAATATCATGCACACCCCCACTTTCCACCCACCCCACACCCCTGGAACCCCCCCATATATATACACAGTTGGGCAACCGCATTTTGCGTCACACAGCCAGTGCCACACGTGTCTCTGCTGTTATTGAGCGCAAGCTACGTCATGCCTTCCTCAAAAATCTAGTCTTCCCCATGTGTAGTGACATCGTGGTGCCACTGATGATGAATTGGCAGCATCAACACATGGCTGCTGTGTTTGACAGTCACCTGGGGGGGGTGGGGGAGATGGGAGGGGTTGGTGCAGGTATGTGTGTGGTGAGGGGGGGGGGAGGGAGGGAGGTGCATGGGCATGGTGGTGTGTTGATGTATGGTGGGTGCGTAGGTGGGAGGGTTGTGTGTGGGGTAGTATTTGGTTGTGTCATGTCTATGTGGTGTGTGTGTGTTGTGCGTATGTGTATGTACAATGCACACAGCAGCAACCCCATGCGACACATCCTCCATCCTCCCCTCTCATTTCTCTTTTCGTGTTTTTCCAACACAGCAGCGTCCCCACAGCCATCTCTCACCGGTGCTGGTGTGTTGGACACCACCCTGTCTTCTACACCACCCACCGCCACACCCACCACCACACCAGCAGACCCACCCACCACCGGTACCCACACCCACCCACCACCACACACCTCCTCTGTGCAGTCTATGCCTGCAGTACTGAGTGCAGTGGCCACAAAGCAATCCAACACATCCTCACACCACACCAAGAGCAAGAGCGCTGCTGTGATAACAACTACCACCACAACAACAAGCACAACAACAAGCGCAACAGTAGCCACACATGCTCCCCCCCCACACCATCACAAATCCCCACCACCGCAACCTGACAGTGCGCCTTTGTTTACCACAGCGGTCCCCCCGCAGGGCCCCTCCCACCCCCCCTCTGAAGGGGGGCCCTCTCATGCAGCGAGTGTGGAACATGCAGAGGAAGATGCGAAAGAAGAGGGGATTGAGTTGGCTGATGTGGCGTCCTTGCACACAACAGACAAGGGAAAGGTGGTGCACACAACCGAGGAGGTGGTGGGTGGGGGGGTGGTCAACATGGGTGAGGGAGCAGCAAGGGGTGGGGAAACAAGGGTGGGTGGGGTTGTATCACAGCAACAGCAGCAGCAGCAGAATAAGCAGCAGCAATGCACAAGTGGTACAACATCCTTTGGGAGTGGTAATGGTGTGCGGCATGTTGACAATGCTGTGGGTGACGGTGGCATGGACGACACAGACAACACACTGCATCATGGTGGTTCTCAACAACAACAAGATCACCAGTGTGAAGATACACCCCATGTGGCGGTGCATACTGGCACACGTGGTAGTCTTGTTGACCTCCAGGTAAGGGGTGACCCTGGAGCAGCACGTGTTGACCATGTTGTTGACCAAAGCGTTGACCAAGCAGCTGCTGCTGGGAGTGTTCCTACAGCAACAGCTGGGTCACCTGCACTGGGCACTACATCCACCATTACCACCAGCACCAGCACCACTACATACCATGCTCCTCCTGATGCTCCTGCCACCACCTTTCCGCCTGCTGATGCCCCCGAAAGTGCTCCACACACCCACACACACCCAAACACCACCCATGATGTGGATGCGCTGGAAGATCAACTCTCACCCAAATCCACCCCGGGCAGTGCCACATGGCTGGGCAACAGCAGTGTTTCATTGGCCAAACAAATATCTGGTGATTTGGGTCGACTGTGGTCGGGGTCTGCACCGAGCACTGCCAGGGGGGCGTCTATGAGTGGGGTGGGGTTGGAGAGCCCCCAACAGTCGTTTCGGGCAGTGCATCAGCGCAGTGTGTCTGTGGAATCAAGCTTGCCGTCGAGTGGTATGGTGGTGTGGTGATGATGATTGAGTGGTGGTGGATGGGTGGTGGCGGTTGTACATGGAGCATGATTGTGTACGTGTGCATTATCACATATGTGTGCATTATCATGTGCATTATCACGTATATGAACATGATCACGCATCAACACCTGGTTTCCCTCAAACAACCCCTCCACCAAACCATCTCACAGCACCCTCTGGCAGTGGAAAAAACGATGCAGCACCCAGCCCCGCAGCCCAGCCCCGCAGCCCCGCTGCTGCTGGGGACGGCAGCCCTGGCCCCTCGAACACACAAGACGACCCCCGACGTGGGGGGCCCCATGCATGGGGTCAACAGCGCTACAGCATGCACGCCAACAGTCAAAAATTTGTGGCCAACATTGCCCAGGGCTTTGCTCAGTTGAAAACAAACCCACAGCTCAACCAGATGAACCAAAACGCCAAGCGGTTTACTGAAAATTTGAAAAAGGCTGCTGATGCACGGTTGAGGAAGAATTCGTCTGGAGCCCCTGGGTCACCTGCATCTCCTGGACTGCATGAGAAGGATGTGTAACAGAGGGGTGTTTTTTTTTCGTTGGAGGGGTTTGTATGACAGGGGTTGCGTATGGGGTTATATTGGGTAGCCCTCGGGCAAGATTGGGGAGAAGAGGGAAGCGGGAAGAAGAGAGTGGGGAGTGAAGCAGGGGTGGAACAAGGGGTGAGGAACAACAGAGGAGGAGATAACTTGATGGTGGTCACTTTTTGTTGATGGTATTTGTAAATAATTGTGATGCTGTGTGTGCCCACTGGGATGTGCTGTAAAGTTTGATTCATTGGCAATGTATACCAAACAACGAGAAAGAGCACAGAGGAATGTCTTTGAATACAAGGAGCATGTGCGCCACATGTGGTTACCGAGCAGCACTAGGTGCAGATCAACACCCAGCAGCGGCAGCAAAAACAGGAGCAAACATACACACATGCAATATCCTACGGCACACCGCCCACGCAATGCGGTCTTGCAAAAACACACACAGCTGTGGCCCACACGTGGATGGGAAATCTGTGGTGTGGAAATCCACAAACAGCACCAATAACGCTGCCACAGCAAAATGTCATGGATCAATGTGGGGAAACAATGTGCACAGATACACGTGCTTGAAAAGGAGTGTGGTATTGTTGTTGCGGTTGCGTACACACAAACACCTCAACACCCCACCACCACCAAACACCAGTGCATCCACCCCATGCGTGATTTTTCTCTTTCATACATGTGCGGCGTTGTGCAATACCCTCCTCTGACACATGCTGCCCACACACACATGCACATCACCACCCCGCAGTTTACTCGCCACCACCAGCACCAGCCTGCACACCGAGGTACTTTTTAATCTCGTCATACAGCACCAGCACCAGAGCACCACCCGTGCCACGCAGCACATTCGACAGGGAACCCTTGAAGAATGCCTTGAGCCCCTCTTGCTGGTAAATCTTGCGCCAGCAGTCCATGGTGCCCTCGTACATTCGTTGCCCACCAGATTGCATCATTAAGCGACGGCGCACGGTGTCAAAGGGATAGGAGCACACACCAGCGGCGGCGGTGACACCCTGTGCCACTGCCCACTTGGCAAAAAAGTTGGCCTTTTTCTCATCCTTGAACAGCACACCCTTGGCAGTGTCGTAAAATCCAAAGTAGGCGCCACGGTAGACGATGATGCCCTGCACACTCACACCAAAGCCCTGGTACAGTGCCATGGGGCCACCACGGCGAGCAACCTTGGAGAGGCAGTCGGCCAGACCAGTAAACTCACGCGTCTTGCCAGAGCCCACGTCGGCGGCGAGGCGGGTACGTGCAAAATCAAGGGGGTAGACGATGAGGAGGGATCCGGCGCCGGCGAGACCACCGGAGGCCATGTTGGTGCCGAAAAAGCGCCAAAAGTCAGTGTTGGGGTTGTACTTGGGAAACATGCCCTTGATGGTGTCTTTAAAGGCAAAGTTGAAAGCCTGTGATGGTGATGTTGGTGGGTGTTGTGTTGGAGCAGCGGTGTGTGTGGGGGTGTGTGAACCAATCATAAAAGAATATAGACATCATCCACCACCATCATCATCCATCACAACCACAATCACAACAACACAATGATCATCAAGCAGCCATCATCACCACCTGGGTGGGAAAGTAACGAATAACATTGGCCAAGTTGCCACGCCAAAAGGACAAGAACCCCTGCTCTGCAGAGACACGCGTAAAACAGTTGGCAATGCCCGTGTATCGAGGGATCTCGCCACTCTTTATCCTAGGGTTGGAATCCTGGGTCTGCAGCAGCAGTTTGACACGCTCAATAGGAGCCACTGCTGTCTTACTAATGGCACCAGCCACGCCGCCTGCCAGCAAGTCCTGTACGAAGCTCATTGCTCCAGCGTTGCTCTCCTTGCTTGCTGGAACAAAGCTGCGTGGGGCATCAGTGCTGGTCTGCCCTGCGTGTTTCAACAAGCCAGCCATGCCGGCGGACTGGTACACTTGCGAATGCAACATATTGGTGCGCAATGATGCACCAGGTTGCGGGAAGAAGAATTATAATGTTGGACCGGAGATGAGATCGAAAAAGGTTTTTTTTGGGCGCCCACCACCTCACTGCTCCAGCACCATATCATACAATTTACCAAAATTACAAAACAACGTCATATAACACAAAACAACGTCATAAAGCAAACACATCCCCAAATCGTTCATCCCGAAGCCGTCGGTGGTGCTCTGCACGCTGCGCGTCGTGCTCGTCACGCTGACGACGGCCCCGCTTGGTTCCACTGCTCCGTCGGTCCCCCACCGCTCTTGCCAGGTCTGCAGGGGTACAGGGGTAGGGATGTTGGCTGAAAAAAGGATGCCGCAGCGCCTGTTTGGCTGTAATACGCTTGTCGGGGTCGTACATGAGCAATCTGTTCAGCAGATCCACACCGGCATCGCTCAATGAAGGAAAGTGTTTCTTGGTGTAATTGTATGGCTGCTGTGGCCATTTGATGGTGGACGCATACGGCATGGATGCCAATTGCGGCCATATAGATGCATTTGGTGTGCCCAATAGCGTGGCAATCATGTTGAGCATCTCCGCTTCTGTTTTGCCAGGAAACAGTGGTTCATGCTTCAGAAACTCACCCAGGATGCATCCCACAGCCCACATATCAATTGCCTCTGTGTAGGCTGCTGTGCCTAATAATATTTCAGGTGCCCTGGGTTGTGTGGGGAAACTGGATGTGTGTGTATACAATGAAGGGTTTCACCATGGAGGGTTTTACAATGGAGGGTTTTGCCAGGGGTCATCTGCTACACTGCAGATACACGCATGTTGCAACATGACGTACGCACAACATACACACCTGTACCACAAGGTGACGACACGAGGTGTATATTCGTCCACATAGGGGCGGAAAAAACGCGCCAGTCCAAAATCACACACCTGCATGTGGACATGTGGCGTGCATGTTGTCTCATACAAACAATGTTGCCTCATACAAACAGACACATGCATGACCAGCACTGTGCACTGGATGCACATGCAATGCATCATGCACCCCACAGATGGAAACAACACCCCCTGGACACACACATACACGAATGTTGCCTCGTGAATCCATCAGCAAGTTGGATAGTTTCAGGTCTCTGTGTTGTATCCAGTTGTCATGCAAACATGCCACTGCTTCCAATACCTTGTGTGTGTGTTGGGAAATGTGTATGCACCTTGTGAGAGTCATCAACACCCTTGATGATGATGATGCCCGACAATCACACATCTACCTGCAGCATGATGCATTTTACTTGCATGATGGTAAACGGCAGTGGCATGGCATCCAGGAGCCTACCCATGTCATGCTGGCAGTAATCCAACACCAAAAATACACTATCAGCGCTGCTACCAGTGACCACCTTGCGTAGGTGCACAAGGTTGGGATGGCGGCAACTCTGCAGCACCCTCAGCTCACGGATGAATGTGACAGGCATGCCTGTGGGGTGGATGCGTATGTGGGGTGGATGCATATGTGGGGTGGATGCGTATGTGGGTTGGATGCGTATGTGGGGTGGATGCGTATGGAGGTTCGATGCGTATGGGGTTTGGATGAGGTGGGCATACAGCAAGTGTTTGTGTTGGGGCAGAGCATTGGTTGCGTCGTACCATCGCGCTCCTTATCAAGTCGTGCCTTTTTCAGTGCTACAATGTCCCCTGTGCTGCATTCCTTGGCCTTGTCTGTATGGTTGTTGATTGTGAGGTTGGATAGAGTTTGTGCTTGGTGATTGATGGTCAACGACGTACAAACAATGCCAAATGTGCCCTCTCCAATGCGTTCAATTTTCTCATAGTCGGTGACAGTATCTACTACAGGAAGATATGCTGACTCGGGCATGTCTTGAACATGCACAGAATGGTTGGCAGGTGCAGGAAATCAACTCCAAAAAAATCAACAGAAGTTTTCACAGTGAAAACAACACCATACAATAGCACCAGCTAGCAAGCAACCAGACATCCACAAAACACACACATATCATTACACAGCAGCAGCAACCACCCAACATATATCCCCTACAAAGATGGGTTGTGGCAGTAGCAAGTATGAGCCTCCACAACCCTCCACAACAGCCCCATTGTCACCAACAGCACGACCATCATACAACCGACCACCTAGTCATAGTCGTACGTGCTTGAGGCGTGCTCGATATGAGTGGTGCATATGGAACATCCATGGGTGTGCACTTTTCTCCTCACAGTTTCTCCAGATCCAGTAGCACACAATAGCCAAAGCACATCTGCATTTGATCATGCATCTGCCAATCAATCTGCCTCGTATGGCTCCTATGGCAACGGGCAAGCGGATCCGACTGGTCTCCCAGCATCGTTGGCCGACACCAAGTACAAACAGGTGAGAGAGAGGGTGTGGGGGAAGGGAGGGGTGAGATTATTGGTGTGATGGATGCTAACATGTGGATGTGACAGGGCGGTGGGCACATCCTCTTTGTGTGCAGAGTTTTGACAGACGTGTGTCATCAATATACACAAAAACAACCCCAGATTAAGCGGTTGAAGAGCCCTGATGATGCAGCAGAGGTGTTTTTGGTGGAAAACAGAGAAGATGGTCGACGATATCAGATCAAACTCATTGAACGAGGAACACTGGTAATGCTCTTGATGGGGTGTGTGTTGTGCGTGTGTGTGAGAGAGAGTGTGCGTGGTGTGTGTGTGTGTGTGTGTGTGTGTGTGTGTGTGTGTGTGTGTGTGTGTGTGTGCAAAACACAAGAAGAAGAAGAAACACAACCATCTTGATGTCCCTCACACACATCATCATCCCCCACACAGGCCAAGGAAAACTTTTGCCGTGAGCTCAAAACCATGGTGGTCATGCGGCATCCCCACATTATCAAGTTGCGTGAAGCATTTCTCACACAAGATCACTTGGCCATCGTGATGGAGGTATGTGCGTGTTGTGTATGTTGTGATTTTGTTGTGTATGTTGTGATTTTGTTGTGTATGTTGTGTTTTCGTTTTGCATGTTGTGATTTTGTTGTGTATGTTGTGTTTTGTTGTGCATCTTGTGCATGTTGTGTTTTTGCGTGTATTTGCGCATGAAAATGATGATGTGATGATCAATATGGTTGCATGAATACACACACATTCACAAACCTACCTACACCCTGTGTATATATCTCCCTCGTGACATCTCCCCCCTGATCAACTCTACCATCCCTTCCCACCCATCAACCCACCCACAATCCCCCTCATCAACTCCATCCCCCCCCCCCAGCATGCAAGCCTCGGTGACTTACTCACCTATGTATCCAATAAGCAATACGCAGACGGCACAACAGGGCGATTAAAGGAAAAAGACGCCCTCTGGTTTTTCCAACAGGCCATTGTTGCGCTGGATTACATGCATTTGTTGGGGTTTGGGTCTCGTGACTTCAAATTGGAGAATTGTGGGCTGGTGCCTGGGAGGATGGCTGAGAGGCCGTTGCTGAAATTGATGGACTTTGCTTCAAGCAAGGTGTGAGAGTCGGTGGGTGTGTAGGGTGTATGTTGTGCGCGTGTGGATTTGTTTTGTGTGGATTTGGGTCTTGTGTGGGTTTGTGGTGTACAGGTTTGGGAGCGTTCTGGTGTTTTAGGTTCCTGGGGGTTTTGTTCCTCAGCGTGCATGTACCCATGTATGCATCACATGAATGTATACCCATGTACACCACCATGCATACCTGTATACACCGACACAACCCACACACAGGATACAAGAGATGATAGCCCAGCACAAACTATTGTGGGGAGCACACCCTATATTGCACCAGAGATGATGTTCCCACCATATGATGCACTGGTATGTGGTGTACAATACCACACATGCCCTCCCACCCACAACCATATACCCCCCCATCCCACCATTACACATACCCCCCACCCCCCCACCCCCCCACAGAAAGCGGATTTATGGTGTGCGGGTGTGTTTCTCTATTGGATGGTGTGTGGGCAACCCCCCTTTGGTGAGATCCCCAATTTTGCTCGCATTGGTCCCGTCAAGTACCCTGGCAATGTTGTTGTGACAGCAGATTTGGATGATTTGTTGAAAAAGCTGTTGGTTAAAGTTCCAGAGGAACGTTTGACTTTGGAACAGCTCAAGCAGCACCCGTGGTTTGTGCGGGGGCTGCCACCACGTGCGTTTGACTCCAATGTGCCGTCAAAGCCCATCCCACCAGAGGTGTGTTGTTCTTCTTCTCTTGCGTGTTGCGGTGTGTGTATATGGGTGCGTGCATGGTGTCACCAAGGCGTGTGGTTTTGCAGGAAATGTATATTGGTACACAGGAAAAATGGTGCTCATATATACATGCATACACATGTACACACATGTATTTTCACCTCTATACACTGCACACACGTAGGTGAATTTGCAAGTGGAGGAACTTGCTGCACAAGCTGGACGTCGAAGCACATCAAGAACATACTAGGAGTACACGGCATGGATGACAACAGGATGTGAGTGCATTTGAAAAACAGGGGCAACACGTTTTGTCACGTTTTTCTGGTGGTTGTTTGTGGCTGTGATGTTGCGACTCATGGTGCGTTGTTGCTTGACATGTGTCTGTGTTGGCTGTACACATGTGCTGCTGTATGATGATGATGATGAGGTGGAACATAATGATGATGATGAGGTGGAACATAATGATGATGATGGTGTTGTGTTTTATTCCAGTGTTGATGATGCATATAAAAACAACATAATGCAAATGCGTTCACACAGCGCACATCTTTGTTTCTCATTGCACAACAACATGGAGTCGTTGTTGTTTCTCACTGCACAACAGCACGAGTCCTTTTTCCCTGTGTGTTTCCCTGTGTGCTTTACCTGTGTGCGTCATGAACAGCACATGATGCATGTTTTATTGACTGGTGATTTGTTGTTGATTACTTTTGTGTTGTCTGGTGGACCCACCTTTGACCAATCATGGACCCGAGTGCAATGCGTGTACATGTGTGTGTACAAAAAAATGCAACAAACAGCAACATACTGGTGTTTATACACGTGTCAGCAAATGCTGGTATACATACATGTGTCAATGCCATGTGCAACCATGTCAGAAGAACCGCAGTGCTTGAAACACAGCAACACGTGGAATGAGGACAACCATGAAAAACACCTTTATTATGTACCTTATCATGCACCTTTCTTGTATACCTTACTATACACCTCTATCATATAAATGGCCTGCGAAAGTATTGGGCTTGTTGTTCCCCCAACAGCGCACCAACACGCCTGCTCTTCACTGCTTGCATGGGGTACCTTGCTGCAAATATCCTCCACTGTGCAGGGAGCAGTTTGGCAAGCACTGCCCGGTCCACGTCCTGCGTTAGCGCATCCTGTGTACACACGTGTAGGTGTAGGTGTCTAGGTGTAGGTGTGTATGTGCATGTGCATGTGTATGTGTATGTGCAGGAGGTGCCCTATTGCACGTTTTAGAGAAACATCCAGGGACTACCCAGGTGTTGTTTCACGTTTCTACACACGTTGCATTTCTAAACACATTTCAATCCTACACACATTCCATTTCCTACACATGGCACACCTGCAGTGTCTTGGCATCCTGTATCACCTGCCCCAGTTCCTCCCCACGTTTGACCAATCGTGGCAGTATTTGACCAACCAGTGCCTCCACCTCATCCTCTGTCAACCACACCGAACCAACCCCCTCCTCCTGCTGCTGCCGTTGCTTTTGTTCAGCGTGCTGCTGTTGCTTTTGTTCAGCATGCTGCTGTTGCTTTTGTTCAGCATGCTGCTGTTGCTTGCTCCAATTTGCTTTTTCTTTTCTTGCTTGCTTTTCTACAATGCCCTGGGTGGTATACAGTCGCTCCAGGGTAGTTGTCATGCATTGCAGGAGCAGTGCAAGGCGACGACGCACAGTGTTGAGAGCACTGCTGTCAGATAGGCTGGTGCATGCAAGATCAAATAATTCTGGTGGGGGGGGAGTGTGGAGGAGTGGAGGATGGGGAGCGTACGTGCGGCTGCTTGTGTATGTGTGTAGTATAACAGCATTACATTATACTCCCAAGCAAAAATCACACACACATTGTACACGCATGTACACACATGCAGTACACACACACAGCACACACAAGAAACACAGAGAGCAACAGCACCCCGTCTACCTTGTACTTGATGTGTTTCTGCATGCACCCCTGCATGTTCCTGTGCAAGCTCTGCCAACAGCCATTCTCTAATGATCCACTGTTGTGCTGGTTCCTGCCACAACATGTATTGCAGGAGCAGCAGGTGGAGCCATGTAACTTCTGTGTACCCATCCACATACGCAGCAACCTGTGGACAACGAAAAAATAAAAAACAAAGAAAATTGGCAGGTGTGGGGTTGATGTGTGCGGTCGAGTGGTGGGGTTTTGTATGACCACGCCCCTGCATGAACACATCAAACCCACACAAGCACCCACATACTTTGAGCAATCGTGATGCTTTGACCATGCGTCGCTCTGACACAAACACCGGTGGTTCATGTTGCTCCATTAAATAGGTTCTCAGCTTGACCATTATCGTTACACTGTCTTGGGAAAGCCTGACATGATGTACTGCTGCATCACGAATGCTGTCTGTTTCCCCACCCAACAACAACAATTGGTGTGTCCCTCTGTTCACTCTTTGTGTCCCTGTGTTCATAGACCCTCTCTCAGCGTGCTTGTTGACTGATATACACCCAGGTGGTCCCTGGGCCTGCAGGAGATGCACCAGCCCAGCAGCACTGAGGGGTTGCACAGCACAACGTAGGAGAAACCGGTCAAACAGTGCATCCACGTGTTGACTTTCTGGAAGCTCATTGGATGCAGCCACCTGTTGTGTGTATTGGTATTGAATGGTGATTGAATGGGATTGGATGGTTGTGTGTGCGTAGAGGTTGATTGGATGGTTGTGTGTTGGTACAGGGTAATTGAATGTTGATTGAATGATTCCAAATCCATTCCAATCCCATCCAACAAACACATCCTGATTGAATTCGGACAACAAACACACCTGTGACATTTGTACACACACAACCCCCACCCCCCCACCCCACACACACACCAACACACACCCATCCACACCCCCCCACCCCCACGACTGCCTTGCACAGCATTTCATACCAAGCATTGCAGGGGTATGACTACCATTTCTGTACCATTGTGAAATTGTCGTTCTTGCAGAATGGTCAACAGTGTATTGAGAATGGCACTGTTGGCTTTGAATATCTCATCAATGAAAGCGACACGTGCCTCAGGTAAATACCCTGCTGTGTGCCGCTCATACCTGTTTGAGGGTGTGCGGGGTGTGAGAGGGTGGAGAGGGTGTGCGGGACATGTGGGGGTGGAGAGGGTGTGCGGGGCATGTGTGTGTGTGTGGAGAGGGTGTGGAAACACAATAAACATGTGTAATGAGGACGGCAACTCATCTTTTATAACAATGTATACACTGTAAATATACACATAAAGCATAAAGAAGAGAGAGCATTGAAGTAAAAATAAACACACGAGTACACGTTGGTTGCACCCCCACCGATCCTCCAACACCAACCCACCCAATACCCACCGATCTTCCTCCAGTGCCCTCATTGACAGGGGCCCAAACAACTCTTCCGGAACAGTAAACCGAGTCAATAATCGTGTGAAGAATAGAGGATGTGTGTATATGGATGGATTGCTATTGGTTGTCACTGGACCATCACATGCATCACCACCACGTGCATCACCACCACGCGCATCACCACCATGTGCATCGCCACCACGTGCATCGCCACCATTGGTATCCTCAGCAGCATGCATTGTAGGACACAAATAGGCCAGTCGACTGCACAGTAGGGATTTTGCAGTGCCAGGTGGTCCTACCAGCACCAGGTGTTCTCCACCCAGGGCAGCCAGAAGGAGCAGACGCGCCTCGGTATCACGCTCAACAAGGCCATGGGTGAGATAGGTAATGGATGCTGCAGCCCGTTGGGTGAGGTGGGCAGATGGTGGTGGGGGTGGGGCGTGGTTGCAAGCGCGTGCAATGGTGGATTGATGATGGTTGAGGCGCCCATTGTGCTGGTGTAGGCAGGGAAAGTGCATGTGTGTTTTTGCATACAGCTATGACTTATAAAGTACACAATGATTTCAACACAATAGTTTATGGTTGTTTACGGTTGTGTATTGTTTTTACATATATATATATATATATATATATATATATATATATATATATATATATTCGCTAGAGAATATTGACCCCAGGGTATCAAAAAACAAGCCCCCCTCAAAATGACCAATCAAGATGAATCAGTGCCTCTCACAATAGATATGAAGCTGGCAAGCAGGAAAATCCACAATCTGGCCAACGCATCAGTCAATCTGAAACTCGTCGTACTGCTTTCAGACAAGCTCCTTTACGCCAAAGCCATTGCTGGATTCTTCCCCGTATTCAAAACACTCGAAGAAAACGCGAAGAAATCAGCTCTCCATGGAGAACTGAAATATGTGCAGCCGCTCCTTCCCGCCCTTGAACGAGCCACTGCCCTCTCACACGACCTGAAACACTACCTCGGGTGTGTGTGTGTCGTATCATCCCATGCACATCTTTCCAACATCCCGCACCCATACTGTTTTGTGATACCCCCCCCCCCCCCGCTCCATCCAGTGATGCTGCCCTCGACACTATCAAGGAACAAACCACCCCGGCTGTGCAAGCCTATGTCACACACCTGCAGTCACTGCATGCACGTGATCCCGGGATGTTACTGGCACATGTGTGGACGCAGTACAGTGCACTCACCAGTGGGGGTCAAGCCATTCGCAAGATGGTGGTCAAAGCTTTTCAGGAAAAGGAGGAGAGGGGTGTTGCGCTGTTTGACTTTAGCCAGCACCCGGTGTGGTTGGGGTGTGGGTGGGGTGGGGGGTAGGGTTGGAGGCAAGCAGGGTTCATGCAAGTAGGGTTTGGAGAGAGATGCATTCTTGCACACATTGTATTATACACATACACATCACCATTGTATTATACACATACACATCACCATTGTAGTACACACATCACCACTGGTATTATATACATACATATCACCACTGCTGCATTTCCTCACATAGGGCATCAAGTCCGCACTACGCAAGGCAGTTGATGATGCAGGTGACACCATGACTGCTGAACGTAGACAAGCGGTGTGTATTGAATGTGCTTTGCATGTGTGTTGAATGTGAATGAATGAAATGAATGTGTTTTGCATGTATGTGTTTGTGCATGTGCTTGTGTGTATCTCCACACCACCTGTGTCATATATGTGTGTGTATCTCCACACCACCTGTGTCATATATGCGTGTGTATCTCCACACCACCTGTGTCATATATGTGTGTGTATCTCCACAACACCTGCATGCAACACATCCCCCCTCCTACACACAACCCAATTCCTCCATTCCCCCCACCCCCACCCCCACACAAAGGTGATAGAGGAACACATACGAGTGTTTGAGCTCAACAATGCCATTGTACGAGAATTCCAAGTAGACACCCGTCATTGGCTTGCGGCAATACAGCGTCTCCTGCCAGGTGTAGTATCTGTAGCGTTTGCATTGGTGATGTGCATGGTAACACTGTATATCGGTGGGTGCCTGCTGTATGGGCGTGGATGGGTGATGCAAGCGGTGGGAGCGTCGGTGGGAGCATGCACGTGGTACTTGCAAAGCGTGGTCAAGGTGTGTGGGGGGGGGGGGGAGGGGGGAGGGGAGTACTGAGTGCATTGATCGTACATCCATGTGCAGTCTTACACACACGACCACAACAAGCACAGTTGGCGTTGCTCCGTTTGCGACAAGATGGGCAGCAAGTGGTGGACCTGATGATGGGGAGGAGCAACAAGAGCATTGCAGATGCGTTGTTTGGGACAGCCAACCCACAATGGATCAATGCAGAGCTTTGAGAATTGTTGTGTGACTGCATTTTCGACCAATATATCTTATTTATTTCAAGTTGATTTCAACAAATATGCTGTGAAATATGCTGTGTCGTGCTGTCCGTAACATTGCACTGCAGCATCGGAACAGAGCAAGATGGATGTGCAGCGGGAAGCAACCAACAAAGGATCAATCCCGACCAGAAAACGATGTGCCTGAACCGTACACTGTTCCACCTGGATATGCCCCCCCCTCCCTCAGCGAACTATTCAAGTACGTTACAAAGCAAATTGGTTGTTAGACAGATACAAACAGGCACCTCGCGATGATTACACCATGGCAACACGCACAGTTATGCGTCCAAGCAGCACCCATACTACCGATACGGCTACTCCATTGCAATCCTCACTGGACTAGGGGCATGGTGGTATGCAAGCACACGCCAGCCTCCCTCACACAAGCAGCAGCACAGCGAGCAGGATGTGACATCGTGACATGCAGGGTGAATGCTCCAACATCATGCAGCAACCCTAGTGCACCCCATTGGCAAGCGCCCGAAACTGTCGTGGTACTTTAGAATCTGGCCCAGCTGCATCTGACCGTGGCAACAACTCGCATTGGGCATAGTGCTGTGTTATGAGGGGGGTGATGGGTGTGTGAATTGTATGTATACTAGAGTATGTTGTGTATAATGTTGACAGGATAGTTGACCACCACACCAAGTAACAACAACAACACAACACAACACAAACCTGCAGCAGCTGATCCGCCAATACCAACGCCACCATCGCCTCCACCATTGGCACTGCCCTGGGCACCACACAGGGATCATGCCGCCCCCTCGCCAACAGCTCCACTTCTTGCCCTGCCCTGTTGACCGTCTGCTGACGCTGTGCAATGGTACTCGTTGGCTTGAATGCAATGCGAATCACAATATGCTCCCCATTGGAAAGCCCACCCTGCACGCCCCCCGAGCGGTTTGTGCGGGTGCGCACTTGCCCATCATCTGCCATGTAAAACTCATCGTTGTGTTCACTGCCCAACATGGCTGCGCCAGCAAAGCCACTGCCAATTTCAAAACCCTTGGTTGCTGGCAATGACATGACTGCTTTTGCCAATTCAGCCTCCAGCTTGTCAAACACGGGGGATCCCAATCCCTTGGGGCATCCACGCACGACACATGTGACCTCACCACCACATGATTCGCCACGGGTGCGCACCTCATCAATAGCTGTGTGTTGTGGGTGGGGGGATGTATGTTGGGTGGGGATGGGGATGTGTGTTGGGTGAGATGTGTGGGGATGTGCAAACAAATGGATGCTCTGTGAAATGTACACATGCTGTACACACACCAAACAGGTACATGCCCCAACCACAGCACATCATCACCTCGACCTTACCCCCAACAAACCTTGGTACATGGCATCTGCAGCAGCGGCATCAGGACATCGCACAGGGTTTGCTTCAATGTCTTCCAATGTAAATGTGTCGTGATCCACATTGGCCTCCACATCACGCACACGGTTGACATACGCCAACACTTCTGTACCACACACTTCTGCAAGCAGCTTTTTAGCAACAGCACCTGCTGCTACACGACCAATGGTTTCACGGGCTGATGATCGACCACCACCTGCAACAGCACGGATGCCGTATTTGAAATCGTAGGTGGCATCTGCGTGGGATGGGCGATACATGACCTCCATTTCACTGTAATCCTGGCTGCGCTGATCCTTGTTGGGAACCACCTGTGTTGAGGCGAGCGTGTTGAGGTGGGCGTGTTGAGGTGTGCGTGTTGAGGTGGGTTGGTGGTTAAAATGTGTCCAGTACGTTGCTCAAAGCACATACTGCCCCAAATGCTATATATTGAATATACACCATACTACTGTGTCATCATATTGTAGCAATATTATTCCCGTACAACACATACCACGCATATTGGTGTGCCCAGTGTGATGCCATCGGGGGACAGGCCCGACAAGATGTCACATGTATCTGTTTCCTTGCGTGGTGTGGTGATGCGGCTTTGCCCTGTTGGATGGTGATGGTATGGTGATGATGGTGGTACACCAACCCCCAAACACACACAATATATCCCCAACCCCCACCTGGTCGTCGACGGTCGAGCTCTTTTTGAATCTCCTCCTTGGTCAGAGGCAATCGGGGTGGTACGCCGTCAATAACGCAGCCAACAGCTCCACCGTGCGATTCTCCAAAGGTTGTGACTCGAAAAGCGTGGCCAAAGGTACTGCCCGCTGCACGAACCATGAGCTGCTGCCTGCGATGGGCGGCATGCAGCCTACGAACAACCACAGAGGGCAGTGCGGATGGGGCAATGCATGTCGTGCAGGGGAGCATGGTGCTGTGCTGCATCGTGGTCAACCTTTGTTGTGTGGGTCAACAGTAGATGCTTGGTTTGTTGTATTGCACACAGTCACTGTATCTACTCTATCCTTGTTAAATAGGTAGAATATAAAAGTATGAACACAATAGCATATACATTATGTATAAAAGTCAACCCAGTTTTATTGCCGTGGAAAAGATAATGGTGTGGGCGCCACCACCCACTCAACAGCAGCAGCTGCAGGCCGCCACTGCACAACATGGTAACACAAATCACCCACTCAACAGCAGCAGCAGCAGGATGCCACTGCGCAACAGGGCAAGACAAAACAGCCGCAGCACCACAGCACAAAAAACAGGATGATGCACACTGCTAGGATGCAGGCCCCCACGATTGCCCAAGTCCACCATGTCTGCCACGTGGATGCTTCCACACCTAGGACTGTGGTATTTGGTGCTGTGCCGTTGCCACCAAATACTGCTTTGTTGACTGCTGTCACTGGATTATCGAGGAGCAGCCTCCTGGACCAAAGGTTTGTATTGAGCTGGATGTGACCGTCTTGGACAAAGACGACGGACGAGGACAGGGGCCGCTGCCTGGTGTTGCTGACCTGCAGGGTGTGGAGGGGATGTGAGGGGGTTGTGAGGGGGTGTTGTGAGGGATGTGAGGGGTGTACTGATCAGCAATAAACCTCAAGATGTGATGGAGTCAGACCTCTACAGATTTGACAGATGAGGTGGCGGTAGGGGGAATAATGCCACAACATAGCAAGACGACGGCAATGGTGGCAAGCATGTGCATATTTTTGGCCAAAACTGCCATGCGGTCGTGAAACTAATCGGGAGATGGGTCTGAGATGGGTCTGATCGTAGTTCGCACGCTGTCGTATGAATTGTATGATATAGTATCGCGTGGAAAAATGTTTTGCAAAGGACAACTTCACTGAACTTAGTGCAACTTCACAACCCTTGATAATACTGCAGCTACCACAGTAGATGCGGCCACAAGTCCCTGCCAAGCCAACAAGCTTTCCCACCACCACTTGTGTACAACTACATCGCATAAGAAAGCATGGGGAAATGAAGGAAGAAGGAGTTTGCAGAGATGTTGTGTACATTCATCAGGGCCCGGTTGCATCACAAGCGCTGGTGCCCTCTCAACTGCACAGCGCGCTTGATAAAGAGCCCACGGAACACCACACATGCCACCACACACGCAACAACAGACAGCTTGCAAAATGTACATCATCAAAATGCATTTTTGCGTTGCGCCCGACAGGATGCCTGTAAAAGAAATGGCTTCCCTGCACACCGTCTATTCATTTTTCATCATGGCCGACCAGAAAACCCAGCAACCCGCAAGCGACATCAACCAGGAGGTCATGACACCCGCCCCAGACGTCGTCAATGCCCCTGAAAACGTTGCAGTCGATCGTTTTGGGGCACATGTGGATGCTAAAGTGCAGCCCCCGGGTGCGGTTGTGTGTGGTAGTACAGTGCATATGGTGCTGCACATTCCATGCACAACACGCTCACGCATGCACAGATGCCTCTGGAGAGGGAATGACAGCTGGGGTGGGCATGTATCAAAGCGTGGGCGATCGAGGCAATTCCCAGCCCATCACCGACACACGCAACCCCAAGGACGAGCAATACTCAGAATAGCATTGTGGCAATTCTTTCACATGGTGCTGCTTGGTGTCGTTGTTGCTTGCAAGAGTAGTTGCGCGCACTCATAACACCATCACAAGTACACCACCAAGTATACAATATGTATACAAAATAAATACGTACAGAAAGCAATACTCTGTTCACACAGCAAGCTAGTATCTCCTGTTCTCGCTATGGTCCACGTTCCTCCTCCCCGTCATCCTGCTGTCATTCTCCACCGTCGGCCGATCCAGCGAAATCGTCGACCCATCCCGCCCCATGACATACAGCTCTGCCACTTGCCTCGCCGCTGCAATTTGCTCCTTGCTCAATGGGGCATATTTGGTACGCATTTGTGTACCTGACAAGCTCAACATGGCTGCGAGATCTGCACACGATTTTGCAGGGGACATGGGGGGGGACCAGGGACCCCCACTTGCACCCGGGGACCCCCCACTTGCAGCAGGGGAGGGGGTGGTTTGCACAGGCGGTGCTGGTGTGGGATCTGCTCGTTGACTTGACGAATTATTGTGTTTTGATGTGGATGTGTTTTCTGTGTTTCGGAGGGGGAAAGAGGGTTGTTGGAGTGTGTGGGTTGAGCGCATACACAAACACTACATGCGCACCATACCCACCATACACGTACATGCACAACCACAACCACACACAAACAACCACACCAATACCTGTGTTGCTCTGACTACTAATTGATCCCCCACCACTGCCACTATGAGCAGAGGGACTTGTGCGTTTCACAGTCAACAGGTTTTTCAATCTACGTAAACCCCTTGTACTGGCATCTGTGTGCTTGGCACTGCGTGTGGGAATGTGTAGGTGTGGATGTGTAGGTGTGTGTTTACAGAGTGTGTGTAGTGTGCAACATGTACATCCACATCCCCGTTGCATCCCACTTTCCTCCATAAAAGAACATCACACAATCACTATTTTTTTTTCTTCTGTCACACAATCCAGGTCTTTTTTTCTATCACCCCCCCCCCCCAAGCAGCACACCTGGGCGCCCTGATGTCCCTCAGTGACCAAGGTAAAGGAGAGGGGAGATCAGGAAACACACGCTGACTCAGCGCAACAGGTGTGATGAGAAACAACACCTGATCATCCGGGAAACCCTGTTGGTGTGTGCATGTGGTACAATATGTAAATGTTGTACAATGTATGTGTGGTACAATATGTATGTGTGGTACAATATGTATGTGTGGTACAATATATGTGTGTTGCTGATGTCGTAGATGTGAGATTGTTGATAGGGTATGTGATGCATGGTCTAGGTTGCACGTTGGTGTTGCTGCTGGTTGCACATGTGTACAGCAACACCAACCCTTCTCAAACAATCCCTTTTCTATGTGTGCGACACACCCTCACACACCCTTACACCCCCATGCACACCCTCACACACACCCATGCACACACTCCCTCACAAACACCTTGAGCTTGTATTTTCCCAGTGGTAGCAGCACCAATGACTCCTCAGCCATGGGAGAGGGCCCCAGACATCGAGCGGTCCCTGTTACTGATGCCACATGGGAAAGTACAGGGGAGTCACTAATCATTGTAACACCATCATGAGGGAGGGGCCCCTTGCCTGAGCCACTGCCGTTTGCTACAACACCACCAGAGTCTGTTATGCGGTGGGTGGCTGTGGGGGGTGGGGGGTGGTGGTCAGGTGAGTGCGGGGGTGCGGGGGTGCGGGGAAAGGGGGGGGCATGTATGAGGGAAGAGAAGTATTCCATGTGAGATCCACAGTGTGCGTAAAAAACCACACACCAACAGCAACAGTATACCCAAGTGTATACTACAGCATTACCAGTAAAACACACATACCACTGCGTCCATGTGCACCATGTCCCTTCAACACAAGCCCACCACTCCCCATACGAGGAGCCACCTCTGATCTGATGAGAGCTATCAGCATGCTCCCCCCACTCCCCTTTGGGTGATTTACATTTGACTCCACCCCACTCCATGCTGCATGTTGCTGTTGTAACAAGGACTGGGCAATCTCGGGGGGGAGGGTTTGACCGATGGTCAACAAATCGGTGGTACCTTGTACAAGAATTTGACCAGGGCGGGCGATCATCATGATGCGGGCTGCCATATTGGCAACACTGCCAAAGTAATCAGCATGGCCTAGAGATGTTGTGTGTGGGGGGGGGTAGTAATGATGATGACAATGATAATGATGATGATGATGATGTGTATGTCTGGTGTGTGCATTATGGAACAGGGTACTTATTATTGCACACACCACAGCTATACACAACAACGCCACACACACCAAACCACACAACACAACCACACAGCACAACACCCTCTCACACCAGTATTAAGTGGTTTACGTGAATCCGCCCTCCCCCATGTCAGACCCATTCGCAGACGCAGCCCACGAAACAGCAAACGACCGTTGGTACTGTATTGTGGTATGCACTCGGGCCATTCAAGTACAGTGGAGGGCCAGGGGAGGTCGAGTAATTGTAATTGCACTGCACAGCAATAGCGTACTGCCAGTTCCAGATTGCTGTGTTGTTGTAAAGAGGTGTGGAGTGGTGTGTGGAGGGGTGTAGAGGGTGTGTGGAGGGTGGTTTGCAAAGTGCTCAAGGGGTGGGAAACTATGGTGGTGCATACATTGACCATCAGGGGTGACCATCAGGGGTGACCATCATGGTTGACCATCATGGTTGACCATCACAAATGTGTGTATATTGCAGTGCACATCCCCCAATATTTCCGACTCACAACCACATCATGCTCTGCATACCCACCCACACGAACACACTCCCCTCCACCTCCCCTCCACCACACCACACCACCACCACCACCGCAACACACCACCACCCACATACTCGAATGCCAACGTAAACTTCCCTGGCTCAGGTGACTTGCATTCATACCCATCAAATGCACCCAACAATTCCCTCAACACCTGTTCAAGTAGGGTGACCCCGCTATAATAGGCTGTGAGGCTGTCCACTATGGCTTCACTGGTGGCACCCAAATCTGCAGCAAACGCTTGTTCAACCACTGCTGGCCTGTCCACCTGTGGTGTAGTATTTGGTAAAGCATGTAGGGTTGGTTGATTATTTGGGTGTGTATATGATGTAGTGGTGGTTGATTATGTATTGAGTGGTGGTGGTGGTGGGTTGTGGTGGTGGGTGATAGTGGTGGTGGTGGTCAATGGTAGTGATGATTGCATGGTCAACCATACATGGTCAATGATGAACATTACATTCTTCATGCAAATCCACACAAATCCCCAACACACATTCCCCACACAACACCCCCCCTCAAACACACACACACCAAACACACCTTGGCAAAGCATATGGCAACAGGTGACTCATGTGATGGGGAGTGAATGTACCCCTTGGACAGCAGTGTACACCCTTTCAAATCGTCAAACACGCGTGCACTCAGGGTGGATGGGAGGAGCTGATAGAGGGATTGGGGGGGGAGGATGTCTGGTACTACGTAGGTACCACAATCGAGCACCTGTGGGGGTTGGAAATGAGAGGGGAGGAGATATGTGTGTGTGTTGTACGTAAGCATATATCTATTGTATATAATAATATATAATAATATAGTATATATAGTATATAATAATATATAATAATATATAATAATATATACTAGCATATACTAGCAAATAATAGTTTATAATAGCATATAATAATATAGTATATAATAATATATAATAATATATAATAATATATACTAGCATATACTAGCATATACTAGCAAATAATAGCATATAATAATATAGTATGTATAGTATATAATAGTATGCTACCCCCACCCTTACGTACCTCTACTTGTGGTGGCACATGATCCTGTATGCTCCTCCACACAACACTCGTCACCACCACCTGCCCTCCATGCGCCACCCGAGACAGGCGGCGTGTTAAGGAGGGACCGGCACCAGTGTATACAAGGTCTTGTGGCCACACTACTTGTCCTTGATGCATGATGGGTTTACCTACACTGTGACACCTGTATGTAAGGGTGGTGTAGTTGGGTGTGGTAGTGGTTGTGTACAATGGTAGTATGTGGTGGTTGTGATGGCTGGGAATGATGGTGTTGTTGCTCTTGGTTTATTATATTCCTTCAAATTGTTGTTGTTGTTGTTATTTCTTCATAGTGTTGTTATTTTCCTTTGTTTTGATTGTAATTTTTGTTTGTCTTGATGGTATTGTAATGTGCGTGTTGTATACAGTGTGTCGTAATATGTACACAACCCGACCCCCAACCCCCACCCCTACACAAGCACCACCACACACCAGCACAACACCATCCAGCACCCACCCCCACCCCCACCCTCATACATGTATTCATTACTCCTATGCACCACCATGGCAAAACGAGGCCCATAAAACACAGGCATGCCATCTGCAGCTTCTTGTCTGGGACCAAACACATGTGTAAATGCAGACGGCCATGTGTGGAGCATCATAAGGTGTTGTACACCATGACAAAAGCGCACAGCATCAAGTGGGTGGCTGAATACAATACCGAATACAAGCTCCTCCTGTGTGTGTAGGGGGTGTGGTGGTGTGTTGGTGATGTGGAGGGGAAGGGTGTGAGGGGGCGGAATACTCATGCATGTGTGTGTGTGTTTGTGTGTGTGTGTGTGTCATGTATACACATGTACAGCTTATACACACAGCATATACACACAGCACACAGCACTGAGTACCCTCCACCCCCCACCTACCCTCATGATCTGTCGAAATATATACCCCCCAAACTCCTGTGCCATCACTATCATCACATGTCGGATGTGTTTCACGAGTGCATAAGGGAGTGAGTCTACACCATCACTGCCCCTCACCACCCCACCCACACCACCACTGCGCTTGCTCTGTGGGGTGTGGGTTGGATGGGGTGTGTCTTATATGTATGTGGACGGTGTGGGTGTCTTAAATGTATGTGGACGGTGTGCGTATTGTATGTATGTGGATGGTGTGTGTATTGGATGTAGAATGTGTGTATTGACATGTATATACAGCACCCAGTACCCACCAACACCCACCAACACCTCCCACACAAAACACACACCACCAACACCACACACAGACAACACCACACCATCCACACGCACCACGGAGCTTGACCGTGATATTGACAAAGACCGCACCCCTTTCCCCCCAAACACCCCCCCACCACCACCACCCTGCCCCCCACCTCCGCGTCCCCCCTGGGAGCCCTCCACCCCCTCCTGGCCCCCATCCCCCCCCCATTCATCGTTTGTATTGGTGAGTATCACCTGATCATCCAACACCTCCCACATGTCTGCGGATGTGGATTTGTGGTGTTGAGGGGAAGCTTCTAGATGCTCCACCCAGGGCTCTAGTCGGGCCACTACAAAGGTGAGTTCACCATCCTGTGTGTGTGTGGTGGGTGGGTGGGTTGAGAGAGTGTGGTTGGGGGTTGGGGGTGGTTGTTGTATATACACACATATTGTAACATACATACACATTGTCACATATACACACATTGTTACATACACAAACACATATACACATACACAGACTGCCCATCCCCCCCTTCCTCCCCATCCCCCCTACCCCCTCACACCCCCCTACCACATGCAACAGCGCATCTTCCCATCGCCCCGTGTGTGCTCTGTGCCTCAACGCTTCTAGCCGTTGCTTTAAACTTGCATTCCCTGCTGCACCACGAATAAAAGAACGTACAGATACACCCTCCACAGATACACCTGGTGCTGTGTTGGGTCGGCTGCTGGTGGAAATGATGTGTTTGCTTGAGGGGTTGTGATTGCTTGATGAGAGTGTGGTGGACACACGCACACGTTTTGTGCTTGGAACTGTGTGTTCAGTGGTGTGTGTGTGTGTGTGTTTTGGGTGAGTGTATATAAGAACTGAAAAGTAGCGGAACAAATGCACGGATTGTAAAAACAATTGGCGCACACATCACCCAACACACACCACCCAACACACACCACCCAACACATACGACCATGCAACACTCCCCTGTACATACCATGCACACCTTCAACACCACCATTCCCCTTGGTCTCATCATCATCACTTTTATTATCATCATCATTATCATTATTATCTACAACAAGTACATCACTGGAGGTACTATCATCAGATCGTGTAATACCATGCTGCTGCTGGTGGTGTTGAGTGCTGGTGGTAGTGTCATCCTCATCCTCATCACCATCCTCATCAACGTCCATGTTGATGTTCTTGCACGATGGGAGCAGTGACATTCGATCAACAGCACCACCCTGTGATGGTTGTGTGTTTTTCATGTGTGGTCATGTTGTATGATTCTTTGCGTATGGGTGTGTTTTTGTGGTGGTCATGTTGTATGACTCTGTATCCCTACACCCCTACCACCCCCCCTGTACCACCCCCCCTGTACCTGTATATGCATGAGACTGCCCATTGGTGGTAGAACTAGGTTTGTACGTGTGGCTGACACGAGTGGTGTGTGTTTTGGGAGGGGTGGGAAGTGACGACCAATGGGGCGGCCGAGTAATTCACGCACCTGCGGGGTTGTATATAAGAGGGGGACGGCATGTGTGTGTGTGTGAGAGTGTGTGGTTGTACATGTGTGGATGGTTGATAGGTGAGAATGTGGTTGGCAGTAGAAAACATGTATGTGAGGAAGCCATGCGTGTTGCATGCTTGTATACATGTACAAACAAAAGCACATACATACTTGTCATCACACACACACACACACACACACACACACACACACACACACACACACACACACAC
>VFQP010000522.1_pt1 | contig 71809 bp, 56 predicted proteins | sample 3512351 | NCBI WGS metagenome assembly VFQP01 (sample SAMN10412372, study PRJNA504923) | tailings metagenome | isolation source: Relicate 1 Philex TSF1 revegetated site | place: Philippines: Tuba, Benguet | collected 2017-08-29
CCCGGGACCCGTCAAAGTGCGGCACTGTTCTGCGCTACGCGTGGGGCAGCGAGCCGATCCGCAGCTTCGAGGCCTGGCTGGTGGACCAGGGCGGCATGGTTGCTGCGAACCGGAAATCCGTTCAGTGGGTTGAACAGCTGAAGGCAGAAGCTGTGCGCAAGCGCCAGGGGCAAGGCAGCACCCCCAAACTGTGAACGGGTTGATGCGACGCTAACCGATCACATCAGCGCTCTGTCAGTTTCATATTGAGATCAGAGAGCGAGTTTTCCGTGCCCCTGGAAGCCTTTGATTTCCACGCAAAGCTGACCAGGCGTCACAATGGGTTTGACAATCAAACCGGAAACCGTCCACCGGACCGAGTCAACTCCAGTGACACCGGATCCACGTGCCAAGCGACACACCCGGACCGCCAGCGTCGGCGGGCACGGCGCTCTCAATAGAGCGTCTCGACCGTCGCATTGAATCGATAACCGGCACCCCGCTCGGTCACGATGAGCCTCGGGTTGGCGTGATCCACCTCGATCTTGCGGCGCAAACGCAGCACTTGCACATCCACGGCGCGGTCATACACCTCGGCGTTGTGCAGGCGGGACAGATCAAGCAATTGATCGCGGCTGAGCACGCGCTGCGGCGAGCTGCAGAACGCCGCAAGCAGGCTGTACTCGTTATTGGTCAATTCCAGCCTGCGCCCATCGGGCGCGGTCAGACGGCGGGTTCGAAGGTTGAACTCCCAGCCCGCGAACCGGAAAGCGCGTCGCTTGTCGACCTCGACAAGCAATCATTTCTAACGATCGCCGAGGCGGCATGGGATCGTCATGGGATTGAACTTCATCTGCGCGTCGCGTCCACAACCGTTCGTGGACATTCACTCATCGGGAGGTTGGAGCGCATCGGTGCTACACCTTGACTTTGGCCCAATGTCATCGCAACCAGCAGCAACCCAGTCGCCCTGACCCAGGCCTTGATCGAGAACCACCTTCAGACGACAGTGAATCTGCTATTGCAGGCGCCCAACGCGCACCTGCTACAGGAGAGACCGGCTGAAGTCCCGTCAAGTACATGAACCTGTCGAAGGCGAAGCTACGGTAACAGGCTACCGCAGCCCAGCAGGCTGCTTTTTGGCTTGATTGCCAAATAGCCTTACGCGACCTAGGCCCCCCCATTCTGTATCGTACGTTTAAGCAAACGTATCAACCGCGGGTTCGTGCCATCCAGATCGTGAACGTGATCCCCAAGCTGAGGCAGAGACGCCCGGTACGCCAGTACAACCCGCTTAGCCACTGCAGCCGATCGGCTAACACCTCCCGGCTGCACCATCACGCTTGAATCGTGGTGCTTGTTGACGAATACCACAATGCTCTGTGCGTCGCTGAGCCAGCGCAGCCCTACATGGTGGAGGCTCGATTTAGACAAACCGGCCTCCACAGAACCCAGAGCGGTTCACTACCCCATATGTGACGGCAACCAGAGCGACAGCACCGGAAACGCGCAGAGGATCACCAGTCGAACAAAATCGATCGCAATAAAAGGCATGGTCCCTTTGTAGATCGTAGTCAATGGAACGTCGCGCGCGATCGAGTTGACCACGAACACATTGATGCCCACGGGCGGACAGACCATTCCAAAGGTGACGGCCATCACGATGATCACGCCGAACCAGATGGGATCGAAGCCCAGTTGCATCATGGCGGGAAACACAATCGGCACCGTCAGCAGGATCATGGCCAGTTCGTCCATGACTGCACCCAGCACGAAGTAGCCCACCAGCACCACGGCCAGCACGCCATACGGGCCGACGGGCAGCGAGGTGAGCGCGGTCACCGCCTGCTGGGTGAACTGCGTCACCGTGAGGAAGTAGCCGAACAGGAAGGCGCCGATGACGATCGTCATGATGGCCGACGAGACACGCAGGGTTTCCAACAGCGCGGCCTTGACCTGCGGCCAGCGCAGGCGTCTGCGAGCGATACCAATGGCCAGCGTGCCGGCCGCCCCCACCGCAGCCGCCTCCTGCACCAGGAACCAGCCCAGGTACAGTCCGCCCAGCACGAGCATGAACAGCAGCACCACGGCCCACAGCGGGCGCAAGCTGCACCAACGCTCAGGCCACGGGTAGCGCGGCCCGCGCGGCATGCTGTTGGGGCGCAGGTAGCCCACCACCTGGATCACCATGAAATAGAAGGCGATGGCGAGCAGGCCAGGCACCACGCCGGCCGCGAACAGCTTAGAGATGTCGGTCTCGGTCATCACGCCGTAGAGCACGAAGATCACCGAGGGCGGGATCATGATGCCCAGCGTGCTGCCGGTGGCCACGAGGCCGGCGGCAAAGCCCCCTTCGTAGCCGCTGGAGCGCATCTCCGGCAGCGCGACCTGGCTCATTGTGGCCGCCGTGGCTACGGCAGAACCATTGATAGCGGCGAAGCCCGCGCACGACACGATGGACGCGCTGGCCAACCCGCCGCGGCGATGCCCTAGCCACGCGCGGCCCGCCTCGAACAGCTCCCGGCTCATGCCCGACTGAGACGCGAACGCCCCCATGAGGATGAACAGCGGGATGACCATGAGGTCGTAGTCGGTGACCGCGGCGAGTGGCACGTTGGCCAACAGGTTGAGGCCCGACTCCCATGTGGTCAGCCATGCGAAGCCGACCACGCCGATCAGGCCCATGGCGATCCCGATCGGGACGCGGATCGCCATCAAGGCGAACATCGTCAGGAAGCCCGCCAGGGCGATGGCTTCACGATCCATCTTCAGACTCCTGCAGGTCGCGCTGCGCGGCGCCGGTGAAGAGGCGCACCCACCGGAGTAGCGCCAGCAGCGCCGCGGCACTCACCCCAAGCGCCGCCACCGCGTAGAACGGCGCCAGCGGCAGGCGCAGGTCCGCCGTGACCTGAAAGCCGGTGTCGGCCACCTTCTGCCAGGTCATCCAGGCCATGGCCACGAAGAACAGCACCACCACCACGCCGGCCGCCATGTCGAGGCGGCGCCTGTTGGCCTCGCCGCAGTACTCCCACAGCAGATCAACGTTGATGTGCGTGCCTCGGTAGGTGGTGATCGCCACGCCCCAGAGCATGGCGATGCCCAGCAGGATGCGTGAGCCGTCGTACCAGTCGGGCACGACCATGCCCGTCGTGTTGCGCAGCACCACGTTGACGGCCACCAGGCCACCCACCAGCATCAGCAGGCACGCGGCCACCGTCTCGGTCGCCAGCAGAAAGCGCTTCATCGCCGATCAGTACAGAGCGTTGCGCTTGGCCAGCTCCTGCTTGAGCTTGCCCAGCACCTCGTCCGGATTCTCGCCGACCTTCTGCACGTCCTGCGCCCAGGTCCTGGCCACCGGCTCCACGGCCTTCTTCCACGCGTCCACTTCGGCCGCTTCCAGCTTGATGACGGTGTGACCTTGCGCGCTGAGGATCTGCTCGCGCCCTGCGTCTTCGGCCTTCGCGTAGTCGCCACCGGCCTTGAGCGCCCACTCGTTGCTGCAGTGGCTATCGATCACCGCCTTTTGCGACGCGTCGAGCGAGGCATACCAGCGCTTGTTCATCGCCCACACGAAGTTGCCCGCGTAGATTGGCATGTCGGTGTGGAATTTGGTCGCCTTGTCGATGCCGAAGTTGAGCAGCGCCGACCACGGGAAGGTCAGCATATCGGCCAGCCCGCGGTCGATGGCGTCGCGCGCGTCCACCGCCGACAGCTGCACGTTGCTCGCGCCCAGCAGGGTCATCGCCTGGGCCACGGAGCCGCTGGACGAGCGCACCTTCAGGCCCTTCAGGTCACCCGGCGCGCGGATGGGCTTGCGCGAGTGGATCGATCCGAGGTGCAGGTGGGCCAGGCAGAAGTGGATGTCCTTCATCTCCTTCTCGGCGTAGTTGCGGTACCACGCGTCAACGCCTTGCGAACCACCCACGCCGTTGTTGATCAGCATGGGGATGTCGGCGGCCGAGAAGATCGGGAAGCGTCCGGGCTGGTAGCCAGGGCTAACCCAGGCCAGGTCCGCCACGCCGGTGCGCGCCATGTCGTAGTGGTCCACGGCCTTTCCGAGTTGCTGAGCCGGATAGAGCACGACCTTGATGCTGCCCTTAGAGGCCGCCTCGACGGATTTCGCCCACGGATCCAGGGCGTGCTTGACCAGGATGTGGGTGGCCGGCACCCAGTGCGCAAATCTCAGTTCGACGGGCTTGCCCTGTGCAGCGGCGTGGCCATGCGTCATCAGCACGGCGCAGCCGGCCATCAGGGAAGCGCCGGTTTTGTTCAAGAGGTTCATGTGTCTCCTTTCGAGGGGTCTATTGGCAAACGGATTCGGAGGAAGGGGTCGGTATAGCGACGACGCGTCCCTGGACGCGTCCCGCCGCGAGGTCCTCCAGGGCCTCGTTGATCTTGTCCATGGGCACCGAGGTCAATGGCACGCGCAAGAGGCCGTCGCGGCGCACAAGGTCCAGCAACTCGCGCATCTCCTGCAGGGTGCCGACGTACGAACCGCGCAGACTGAGGTTGCGCGACGGCAGCAGCGCGATGGGCAACCTGGCAGCACCACCGAAGAGCCCCACCACGGTCACCGTCGCGCCCTTGCCCACCGCCTGCAGCGCGGTTTCCAGCGTCGCCGGGCTGCCCACGAAGTCGATCACGCCACGCGCGCCTTCACCCAGGCGATCGCGCAGCGCCGCCACCGCGCCGCTGTCCCGCAGATTCAGTACATCGGCACCGGTGGAGCTCTTCACATAGGCCAGCTTGGCCTCATCGATGTCGGCCACCACCACGCGCGCGCCGGTCAGCGCCGGCGCCAGGTGCAGCGCGGCCAACCCCAAACCGCCCGCACCGATCAACAGCAAGGTGTCATCGGGGGTCAGTGGTGGCAACTTGCGAAGTGCCGAGAACGCCGTCAGCCCCGAGCAGGCGCAGGTCGCGGCCACCCAGGGGTCGATACCGGTATGGTCCAGCAGGTAGCGCTCGTGCGGCACGAGCACGTGGTCGGCATAACCGCCGGCGCGGCGCGTTCCAAGTGCGATGTTGGACTCGCAGGACAGCTCGTCACCGCTGGTACAACGTTTGCATTGGCCGCAACCGATCCACGGAAAAACCACGCGGCTGGCACCGAGCGGAACGGTCGCCTCGGGACCGGTCGCCACCACAGTGCCGATGATTTCGTGCCCCAGAGTGAAAGGCAGCTTGAGACCCAGGCTCTCGAAGGACACCTTGTGTCCATCGCCCAGGTCAAGCCGGCCGCCCTGGATGTGCAGGTCACTGTGGCAAACACCGCACGCCTGCACGGCGAGCAGCACCTCCTGACCACGCGGGGTGGGCGTTTCCCTGAGAACAGCCTGCAGTGGCCGGCCCCATTCAACAATGTCGTAGCTTTTCATGGCGTCAGAACGGCGCGCGGATCACCGCTTTGGTTTTCAGGTACTCGCGCAATCCCTCGACGCCCATTTCGGCACCCATGCCGCTCTGCTTCCATCCCGAGAAGGGCATCTCGGGCGGCGAGATCGCGAAGGTGTTGAAGCTGATCGAGCCAGCCTGGATGTCGGCCTGCAGCCGCCGCGCGAACTCATAAGAATCTGTGAAGGCGTAGGAACCCAGGCCGAGGTCCACCGCGTTGGCCATCTCGATGGCCTGGTCGGCGCTCTCGAAGCGAGACACCAGCGCAAGCGGGCCGAAGGGCTCTTCGCGCATCGCCGCCAGCGAGGGGCCAGCCTCGCTGATGACCGTCGGCTCGAAGAAGTGGCCCTGGGGCAGTTGCGCGCTGCGGCGACCGCCACACAACACGCGCGCGCCATGCGCCACCGCGTCGTCGCAAAACGCCTGCATTGCTTCCAGCCGGCGACCGTGCGTCAAGGGGCCCATCTGGCTCGCGTCGTCCACCCCCGGGCCCAGGCGCAGCGCCTGCGCCTGGTTCGCCAGTGCGACCGCGAATGCATCTGCCAGGCTCTCGTGCACGATGAAGCGCGTGGGCGCGTGGCACAACTGGCCGGCGTTGCGGAACTTGGCCGCGGCGGCAGCGCGCGCCACGCCTTCGACGTTCACGCCGCGGTCCACAATCACCGGCGAATGCCCGCCCAGCTCCAGCGTGATGCTTTTCATCTGCGCCCCCGCCAGTGCGCTGAGCGCGCGGCCTACCGGCACCGAGCCCGTGAACGAGATCTTGCGGATTTGTGGCGCTTCGATGAGCTGGCGCGACACCTCTACCGGGTGTCCGTACACGATGTTGAGCACGCCGGGCGGCAGACCACAGGCTTTGCATAAACGCGCGATGGCCACCATGATGCCTGGCGTTTCCTCCGCCGGCTTGAGAACCACGGTACAGCCGGCCGCCAGCGCCGCGGCCACCTTGCGCACGGCCAGCACGGCGGGAAAGTTCCAGGGCGCGAAGGCGGCTACCGGCCCCGCCGGTTCGTGCAGGACCAGCTGCTCGGCACCGGCCAGACGCGACGGCACGGTGCGACCATAAATCCGCTTGGCCTCCTCACCCATCCATTCGAAGGTGTCGGCCGCACCCGCCAGTTCGCCCATGGCCTCGCGCAGCGTCTTGCCCTGCTCGCGCGACAGAACGTGGGCGAGACCCGCGCTGTGTTCGCGCACGCGGGCCGCGATCAATTGCAGCAGGCGTGCACGCTCCAGCGCACTGACGCGCCGCCATGCGGGGAAGGCGCGATGTGCCGCATCGATCGCATCAGTCACGTCCTGCGCCGAGGCCAGGGGCAAGACACCCAGGCGTTCACCGGTGGCAGGGTCATACACCGGCAGCTCGTCGCGGCCACCGCCGCGCAGCCAGCCGCCGTTCACATGCAATTCAAGCGTCGGGTAGTCCAAGTGGGTTCTCGTTCTATTGCTGTGCCTGGCGCAGGCACAGCAAGCACGCTCGGTCGGTTTCGCCCGGCGCACCAGGGGTTGTGGGAGGTCAGGCCGTGTGCAGCGGCACCGTTCGTGCGGCCTGTGGCGGGGCGCCGGGCGGGGCGCTCTCGACGCCCTTGCGCAGGGCTTCCTGCGCGGCCTCTTCCGCCAGCAGCTTGTCCAGCATCCAGCGCACCTGCATCAGCGCCGCATCGGCCGGGATGGCCACCATGGCGGCGCCCGGCGATTCCTTGATCACGCGCTGTTGCGCTTCGATCATGTCGCGGTCCTCCTGGAAGGCCTTCGCCGTGTGCGCGATCAGCTTCTCGGTGACGCCATCGAGTCCGGGGTTGAAGTCGCTGTGCGCGCTCGACCAGAAGTAGTGGCAGGTATCTTCGGTCTCGGGGGTCAGGGCGATCATGGCGTGCAGACGCAGCGCGCGCGGATCAGTGGTCTCGGGCCCATCACCTGCGGCGGTGATGACCGAGTCCTGGGCGAAGTAACAACCCTTGATATTCCATGTGTAGACCTGGTAGCGGTCGGTGACCTCGGGCAGCAGGCTCAGCACGCGCGCAAACGGCGCAATGGGTGTGTTGCGCGTTATGTAGGTGATGCGCATGGCGTTTTCCAGGCGCTCCACCTGCGGCTTCACGCCGGCCTGTGCGCGGGTGCCGATCGTGTTCTGGTGCACGAAGGCCAGGTGCGAAAAGTCCAGAAGGTTGTCGGCGATGAGTTGCGCGGCGGACTGGTAGTGGATGTAGCCACCTCGGCCGGCCTTCCAGTCGCGCCCTTCGTTGTGCCAATGCGCGTCGTGGATTTCGCTGGCATCGGCCTTGTCGGGGTCGCCCATCCAGATCCACAGCAGGTGGTCCTTCTCGACGATGGGAAAACTGCGCACACACAGCTTTTCATTGATGCGGTCCTGGCCCGGCACCTCGACGCAGCGCCCGCTCGCATCGAACACCAGACCGTGGTACATGCAGCGCACATTCTGGCCCTCACGCTGCCCGCGCGAGAGTGGCGCGAAACGGTGGCAGCAGCGGTCTTCGAGCGCAGAAACGCAGCCTTCGTCGTCGCGATAGATCAGGACCTGCACACCAAGGATCTTTCTTGTGAACAGTGCCTGCTGGGTGACTTCGGTGTCCCAGGCGGCTACGTACCAGGCGTTCTTCAAGAACATGCTCTGCGTCTCCAATATCGTGGTGACGCAAAGTCTAATTACGGGTCTCTCAGACCCCCGATTCAAATGGCAAGTCGGTCATTCAAAAATTGGAAGTCCGGCGCCTTTCAAACCCCGGGGGTTTCGCCTTGTCACACCCACCTGGGGTCCGTCAGAGCGTGCTCTCGACCCGTTATCGATACCTGATGCAAGGCATCGATGAAGCGCTGTTGTGCCGAAGTCGGGCGCCAGCTCTTTCGCTTGGTGATGCCCACCGTGTATTCGCTGTCGTTGAGTGCCGAGTCCACCGTGGCCAGCAGGGCGCTACGGATCTGGAGCGCCACCTGGTCGGGCGTGGCAAGCGTCAACAGGTCGCTGCTGGTCAGCAAGCGGCCGATGATCATGATCGAGCCACATTCGATAGGCGCGGCAGGCCGGATGTCGAGGGGGAACAGGTTTTCCCACTTGGCCCGCAGCGGCGACACATCGGCCCCCACGATCCACGGGTAGCTGGCGAGTTGCTTGAGCGTGACGCGCTTTTTCTTGACCAGCGGATGCTGGCGGCCGGCCACGATGATCATGGCCTCCTGGTAGAGCGGCATCTTCTCCAGGTCCGGACTCTCGTGATCGGGCAGTTCACCCACGATGAGATCGATCACGCCATCACGCAACAGCTCCACGAGCTCACCCCAGCTGCCTTCGAAAACACGGAAGCCGGCGGGATACTTCTCGGCCACCATGGTGGCCATGGCCTCGGGTGTCAGGAAAGCGCGCGCGAGTGGCGTAGTGCCCACGGTGATGGTGGCGTTGCCTGGGTCCAGGCCCAGATCAGAGAACGCCGCTTCGAGTTCGTGGATGGCCAGGCGCGCATGACGCGCGAACCGGCGTCCGGCGAAATTCACATGCACGCCGCGGCCGCGGCGCTCCACCAGCTTCTTCTGCAGCACGTCTTCGAGTTCCCGCACGGCGCGATGCACTGCCGGTTGCGACAGCCCCACGCGTTCGGCCGCAGCGGCAAAGCTGCCACCGTCCACCACGGCCAGGCACGCGCGCAGATGCGGCATCCCCAACCGGCGCTCGACCGATGCAGCACCTGCGCCGATGGCGCGCCCCCCCTGAGTCAGCGAAGCCATGGCGGCCGCCACGCGCGGCGCGAGCAGCTTGCCCGCGTCGTTGAGCACCATGCCGTCGGAGCGGCGCTCGAACAGCACCTGGCCCAGTATCTTCTCGAGCTTGACGATGCCTTGCGTGAGCGCCGGTTGCGAAAGGCTCAAGGCATCGGCGGCCGCGCTGACGCTGCCCAGCTCCTGGATGGCGAGGAAACCACGGAGGTGTCGGATGTTCAGCTCGAAGGGGCTCACCATGGCAGTTCTCGTCGCTGGCGACGGTACCTTGATGGCCCATGGCAGGGACACAGGTGACAAGTCCGTCCTAGCTCTCCCTGCTTTGCTTGAATGACGAGGATACCCTCATCGCATCAGCAAGCCACCGTTGAGGTCGAGCGTGGCGCCCAGGAAAAAGCCGCCCTGATCAGACGCGAGAAAGGCCACGGCCGCGGCGATCTCGGCGGTGGTGCCGAAGCGGCCCACCGGCACGCGGGCTGCGATATTGGCGATCTGCTCGTCGGAGAGCCTGCCCTTGGCCGAATCCAACGGCCCCGGGCACACGGCATTGACAGTGACCCCCGAGCCCGCGAGTTGCTGGGCGAAGTACTTGGTGAGCATGTTTGCGCCCGCCTTGGCCGCTGCGTAGTGGGCAGAGGCCACAGTACCGCCGTTCTGACCCGCCAGCGAGGTGACGTTGACTATGCGGCCACGGGCATTGGCGCGCATGTGCTCGGCAAAGATCTGGCAGCTGAGAAACACGCTGCGCATGTTGATGGCAACGATGTCGTCGAACTCCTCGACCGTGATGTCATTCACCGGCGTGCGCTTGGCGTAGCCTGCGTTGTTTACCACGATGTCAACTTGCCCCCAGGCGGCAATCATCCGGTCGCGGGCGAACTCGAAGTCCTCGCGGCGCCGCACGTCCAGGCGCTGCGCGATGGCGGTGGCGCCCGAAGCGTCCAGCGCGTGTGCGACCCGCTGGGCCGCGTCGCGGTCGACATCGGACACCATGACCCGCGCACCCGAGCGGTGGAAAAGGCCCGCGATGGCTTCGCCCACCCCACGGCCCGCACCGGTCACCAGCACCGACTGCCCCTCGAAGTGGAAGCTGAGACCTTCAACGGCCTGCGTGTCATTCGTGCTCACTGGGCACTCACAATTTGATGTTGTTCTTCGTGATGATCGGGCGCCATTGCTCCAGTTCGCGCTGGATCAGGCGAGACATCTCGTCCGGCGTGCTGCTGCGTGGCTCCGCCATTTTGTCTTCGATCAGCTTGCGCACACCGGGCTCCTTGAGTGCGTTCGCGATGACTTCGTTCAGCCGCGCCACGATCGCAGGCGGTGTGGCTTTGGGGGCCAAAACACCAAACCAGGCAGAGCTGCTGAAGCCGGGGTAGAACTCGGCGACCGCGGGCACATCGGGCAGCGCCTTCAGGCGCGTGGGCGTGGCCACGGCCAGGTAACGCGCACGGCCCGAGGCCACGATGGCGGTGGCATCCAGCGGGTTGAACCAGCCTGTCTCCACTTCACCACCAACGACAGCGGTGCCCAGCGCGCCGCCGCCGCTGTAGGGAATGTGCTGGATCTGCAGGCCGCTGGCCTCATTGAAGTACTCGCCGGTCAGGTGCGCCATCGACCCCGTTCCCACCGAGCCGTAATTGACGCGCACGCCCGGTCTCTTGGCATAGGCGACGAACTCCTTGAAGTCCTTGGCTGGCAACGAGGACGAGGCCACCAGCGCCAACGGCACGAAGGCCACGGTGGAGATGGGCTGGAAATCCGTCAGAACGTCGTACGGCAGCTTGCGTAAGAGCGACGCCACGCCGCTGGGCGCGGAGTTGCCGAACACCAAGGTGTAACCGTCGGCAGCGGCACGTGCCACGCCCTCGGTGGCGATGGCGCCGCCCGCTCCGGGCTTGTTGTCAACCACCACGGGTTGGCCCAGCTGGTCGCTCATCGACTTCTGGATAGCGCGCGCCAGCTGGTCGGTGCTGCCGCCGGCCGAATACGGCACCACCAGCCGTATCGGGCGCGAGGGCCAGGTGTCGGCCATCGCAGCGGTGCACAACAGGGCTCCTGCGGCGACCGCCATCGCGCGGCGCCAGAAAGAAAACATTGAGGTCATGGGGATCTCCAAATGAAAAGTTCTTGTGTGTCCGCCGCTTAGCCGAAGGGCTCAGAGGTCGAGCGTCAACACAGGCGATCGCGCGCCCGAGCAGCACACCAGGATGCAGCGATTGGACGCCTTCTCATCCGGGGTGAGAAAGTGGTCTCGGTGGTCGGGCACACCGTCCACCACGTCGATGCGGCAGGTGCCGCAGATGCCTTCCGAACAAGCGAACGGCACGTTGACACCCGCATTGAGCAATGCATCGAGCATCGTTTCGCCGGCTTCGACGGGCACCTCTTTTCCACTGCGCTGCAGGCGCACGCGGTAGCCGCCCTCGTTTGCCGGGTCGGTGCTGGCGGCAAAGTACTCGAAATGCAGTCGGTCGCCCAGCCGCTCTCCATGGGTGCGGTAGGCATCGAGCATGCGCTCGGGGCCGCAGCAGTACACGTGCGCATCGGCAGGAACCGCGTCGAGCACGCGCTTGATGTCCAGTCGCGGCGTCGCAGGCTCGTCGTCGATCGTGAGGTACACGTGCGGCGAGGCCTCCAGCCTATCGATGAAGGGCACGCAAGTGCGCGAGCGCGCTGCGTAGTGCAGTTCCCACGGCCGCTGCAGCTCGTCCAGACGCGCCATCATCGACAGCAGCGGCGTGATGCCGATGCCGCCGCCGATCAGTACCGTGTGCGGCGCTTCTTCATGCAAGGGGAAGTGGTTGCGCGGAGCCGAGATCTCGATCACCTGGCCCGCGCGCCAGCGCTCATGGATGAGTCTCGAGCCACCACGGCTGTTCGCGTCGAGCTGCACCGCGATCTCATACACATCCGGTTGAGAGGGATGGTTGAGGAGCGAGTAGCTTCTGGCCAGGCCACTGCCCAGGGCCACCTCGATGTGCCCGCCTGCGGTGAACGCCGGGAAGTGCTCACCCGCCAAAGGTTCCAGCCGGTAGGAGACGATGTCTTGCGCCTGCCATCGGCACGATCTGATCCGTGCTTGCATGTTCAGACTTCGGCCTTCCAGCGAACGGCTTTGGCTAGTTGCGCCTTGTACGCATCGTCCAGCGACACCGACGCGTCGTGCAGAAACGAGCCGGCCCGCGCGCCCAGGTAAACGTCGGGGTTGTCCGCACCCGGCGGCAGGCTGCCCTTGTCGCGCCAGGCGCGCGCGGCCTGCAGAAGGCGGCGGCGCGTACGGGCGATCATCTGGTCGGTGGGCGCCAGATGCTCGAACGAATGGTCGGTGATCGGCCCCATGCTCTCGGTGACCGCCTGGTCCTGGATGGTGATGTTGGCAATGCCGGTGTATTGCGTGCCGTCGCGCTGGGAATCGCGATCGATGCCCCAGTCGTTGAACTCGCGGTCCTTGCAGCGCCAGCGCCCGAACCAGTCGGTGGAGTTCGGTTCGTACTCGAACTTCTCGTAGAGCGGCTCGCCGTTCTTGCGCTTGGAGATGTAGGCCGGGTTGCCTTCGTCCACGCCACCGGAGATATCGAAAAGCATGCTGTGCTCATCGTCCATGGGCACCCAGGCCCGCGCGATGGCGCGCGTCGAGAAGCGCGCGTTGGGTGTCTGGGTCCAGAACGGGAACATGAAATGCGCCACCCGCCACGACATCTGGCCGTCGTCGTTGAGACGGTAGCCGCCATACATCGAACCCCACTCCACGTTGCGTACCTCGTACTCCGGGGCGCGGTTTATCACGGTGGGCCGCATGGGGTGATCCTCCGGCAAATCTTCCGGCTGCAGCATGCCCACGTGCAGGAAACCCACGTGCGAGGTGTCAATGTCACCTTCGAGCGCTTGAAGCCAGTTGCATTCTCGCTGCAGGCACCAGATTTCGCTGTTGGGGATGAGGTTGGCTTCGATGTTGGGCAGGGGCGGCGGGTAGTCTTGCTGCTTACCCATGTAGACCCAGATCAGGCCATTGCGCTCTGCAGTGCGGTAGGCCTTGGCGTGTACGTTGGCCTTGAAGTCCTGGTGGATCGGCACGTTGGGCATTTCTACGCAGTTGCCACGCACATCGAACTTCCAGCCGTGGTAGACGCAGCGGATACCGCTCTCTTCGTTGCGACCGAGGAAAAGCGATGCGCATCGGTGCGGGCATCGATGATCCAGGATGCCTACTTCGCCGTTGCTGTCGCGAAAGGCCACCAGCTTCTCTCCCAACAGCATCAGACGCACCGGGTCCCCATCTGCTTTCACTTCGGAGGACATGGCGGCTGGCATCCAATACTGCCGCATGAACTCGCCCATCACCGTTCCCGGACCGACCTTGGTCAGGTCAGCGCTGTCTGTCGATTGCATCCTTGTTCCTTTTCGCTTTGAGTTGCATAGCGCCGATCAACCGTTGTGCGAATGGCCCCCATAAGCAAACGTGTTTTCTCAGACGACGATGCATCAAATGTTATGAACCAATGCCTACTCGCGCTAGATGAATGCGATTCGATGGATGCGCGTCATATAAGAATCGTGGAAGTCCTATTCACGTCACCTTCAAAAGGCAACGCGACTCGCCCCTGTCAAGCATCAGCACCTCACGATGCTTCGTCGGGCGTAGCCATCTGCAGGCCCTGGTGTTGACGATCATTCAAAACTGACCCACCTGTAAAGGGCGGGGGTGCGGACGAAAACTTGGACTACCTGGAGGTAGTTCATGTATTCCTACGAAGAGCGAATTCGAGCCGTCAAGCTCTACGAAAGCCGGGGCGGTTCAACCTGACTCTCTAAGGGATGCCAAGGCACGCTACCCGGAGTGCCGCGCCAGTCCGGGGATCCATCACGGATCAATTCGTCAATGTCGCTACCGAAATGCCTGACGAGCAGCGGCATGTAGAGCTGACCATGGCTGGCGCAGCGCAAAGTCGGCTTGGACGTTGACTCGGCCGTAGCCGCGAGGCACTTCCTTTCGAGCCAGAACCCAGCCATCCAACTCGGGGTTGTTGCTCTAACTCAAGCCGACACCCTAAAAGTTCTCCTGTTACCGCGTACAGGACATGCGCTAGGGATTGATACGAAGCTGCGTTTCGATGCACTCAAAGCACGAAGGTCACGATCGCGGGGAACGCCACCAGGATCGCGGTGCGCACGAAGTCGCTCAGCACGAAGGGCATCACGCCGCGGTAGGTGGCCATGATGGGCACGTCCTTGGCCATGCTGTTGATGACGAACAGGTTCATGCCCACCGGCGGCGTGATCAACCCGACCTCCACCACGATCAGCACCAGAATGCCGAACCAGATCGCGAAGTGCTCGGGGCTCATGCCGAAATCGAGCGCGGTCACCACCGGGAAGAACACCGGGATGGTCAGCAGGATCATGGACAGCGAGTCCATGAAGCAGCCCAGGATCACGTAGATCACCAGGATGGCCACCAGCACCACGATCGGGCTCAGGCCCCAGCCGGCCACCATCTGTGCCGCTTCCTGTGGCAGTTGCGACAGCGCCAGGAAGGTGTTGTAGAGACCCGCACCCAGCACGATCATGAAGATCATGCCGGTGGCCACCGCCGTGCCCAGCACCGCGCCCTTGAGCGTCTTGATGTTCAGCCCGCCCGAGGCCCAGGCCGCCACGCCTGTGCCGAAGGCACCCACGGCCGCGCCTTCGGTGGGCGTGAAGATGCCCAGGTAGATGCCGCCGACCACCAGCAGGAAGATCGCCAGCACCGGCCACACCTTGAGCGTGGCCTTCCAGCGCTCGGCCATCGGCATGGGCGGCATGGTGCCCATCTCCTGCGGGCGCACGCGGGCGTAGATGGCGATCACGATCACGTAGCCCAGCGCCGCCAGGATGCCGGGCACGAAGGCCGCGAGGAACAGCTTGGCGATGTTCTGCTCGGTCAGGATGGCGTAGATCACCAGCACCACCGAGGGCGGGATCAGGATGCCCAGCGTGCCGCCGGCGGCCAGCGTGGCGGTGGAGATGCCGCCCGCGTAACCCGCGCGCTTGAGCTCGGGCAGCGCCACCTGACCCATGGTGGCCGCCGTGGCCAGCGACGAACCGCAGATCGCGCCGAAGCCGGCGCACGCGCCCACCGCTGCCATGGCGACACCGCCTTTGCGGTGGCCGATCCAGGCCTCGGCGGCCTTGAACAGCGCCCGCGACAGCCCGCCGAGTGCAGCGAACTGCCCCATCAGCAGGAACAGCGGAATCACCGACAGGTTGTAGTTGGAGAAGGTGCTGTACGTCACCTGCTTGAGCTGGTTCAGGATCGGCGTGGCACTGCCGTAGATCATCCAGGCGCCGCCCAGGCCGCACACCAGCATCGCGAGCCCGATGGGCACGCGCACGAAGATCATCAGCAGCAGGATCGGGAACGACCAGGCCGCGAGTTCGATGCCGCTCATCAGTGCACCCCCGCTTCGGTCGTCCAGCCTGCCGGCTCCTTGCCGATGCCGAACAGCGTGAGCGTCCTGGCGATGTACGCCAGGCAACCGATCACCGCACCCACCAGGCAGGCCGCGTAAGCCCACCAGATCGGCATCGCCAGGATGAAGGTGGTCTCCAGGTACTCCTTCTTCTCCAGCATGCCTTCGTAGAGCTTCCAGGTCATGATGAGCCAAACAGCCAGCATGAGCAGGTCGCTCACCATCACGATGGCCTTCTTGCCCCACTGGGGCAGGTGCATGTACAGCAGGTCCACCGTGGCGTGGCCGCCCTTGAGGTAGGTCCAGGGCAGGAAGAAGAGCACCGCAATCGCGGTGCCCACCTCGACCAGCTCGAAGTCACCGGGCACCGGGCCCAGCCCGATGGAGATGAGCGCGCGGCCGGAGACGCTCACGACAATCATGATCGTGACGGCCAGGAGTAGCGCGGCGCCAAACAAGGCCGAGTAACCAGCCAGCCGATAGGCGGATGCGATCAGGTGATTCATGCGCAGACGCGCCGGGCCCACGACTCAAGGTCGTTAACCCAGCGCCCTCGTGGCTAGCTGTGGATCAGACCTTGATGCGGTGCTTCTGAACCAGTGCGGTGGCGGCTTCGTAGAGCTTCTTGCCATCCAGGCCGCGACTGTCCATCGACTTGATCCAGGCGTCGGTCACGGGAGCCACCTTCTTCCTGAACTCATCGGTCTCAGCCTTGCCCATGACGTGCACCGAGTTACCGCGCTTCTGCACGTCCTGACGCACCGCGTCGTCGCCGCCGGCGATGATGCGCCCTGACAAGCCGGAGAAGTCCATGCCCGAATGCCGATCGATGATCTGACGCAGATCAGCAGGCAGCGACTCATAGCGACGCTTGTTCATCACCATGAACTGCGTCGCATTGTTGAATCCGGGCGTGCCAGGAGCGAACTCGGTGTGGAAGCGGGTCAGTTCCTGCAGCTTTGCTGGAGGCACCGTATCCCAGGGAACGATGGCCCCGTCGATCACACTCTTGGACAGGGCGTCCGGAATCTGCGGCAGGGGCATGCCGACGGGGACGGCGCCCAGGGCGCTGATGATCTGGGTCGCAACGCGCGTGGCACCGCGGATCTTCATGCCACGGAAGTCGTCGGCTGACTTCAGCAACTTGGTCTTCATGTGCACCACGTTCAGGCCATGCATGTGCAACGCCAACACGTGCACTTCCTTGAAGTCGCTCTGCGCATGGGTCTTGAAGTATTCCCACAAGGCCCGGGAGGAGCCTTCGCCGTCATAGGTCATGAACGGCAACTCGAAGACCTCGATCATGGGAAAGCGGCCCGGTGCATAGCCGGAGATGGTGAAGCTGATGTCGGCAACGCCGTCCTTGGCCTGGTCGAACAGCTGCCCGGGAGCACCACCCAACTGCATGGACGGATAGGGTTCGAACTTGATCCGGCCAGCAGAGTCCTTCTCGATCGCGTCCATCCAGGGCTTGTGGATGTTCGCGTAGACGTTCGACAAGGCGGGCATGAACGTGCTGAAGCGAAGCCGGTGAACCTCTTGAGCGTGAAGGTTCAGAAAGGGAGCTGCCAAGGGTGTCAAGGCCGTGGCCTTGAGAATCGAACGTCTGCGCATGATTTGTCTCCTGACGGGTGGTGTGGGGGCGGAAAGGATTCGGCAATCAGGCAAACGAAAGTCGCTTGACTACCACGGGTTTGGCGCCGAAGCGCTTGTTGGTGAGCCAGGTGGCCAGCGCCGAGTCCATGTAGTCGGCATGCCCCGGGAACCAGGCGAAAAGGTGATCGGCGAACCGGTGAACCAGGCGGTGATCCGCGGCTTGGGTCGAGATGGCGTGCTTGACCTCGGCCAGGGAGGCCAGCACCTTGTTGTGCTCGTCGGCGTGGCATTCAAGGGAGGGGAAGGCGGAATCCCGCATCCAGTCCTCCTCTTCGCGAAAGTGCGCTTGCGCGTGGATCTCGAAGTCCAGCAACGCAGTCCACGCGGTGGCGTCGGTGCAGGTCAGCATCCGGAACACCACCTCGTAGAACTCCTTGTGCGTGGCGTCGATGCCCTCGTGACCCAGCAGCCTGTCGTCGGTCCAGACACGATGGCCCGGATCAACCTCGAAGGAGGAAGTGGTTGTTGCCGCCGACGCCGTGGGTGGGTTGCTCATCAAAGTGCTCCAGATCAAGACGCGTTCGGTTTGAGGGAATCCACCAGCGCAACATTGGCATTCATGCGACGCAGGAAGTCGATCAGGTGCTCTCGCTCCGATTCGCTGAATCCGTCCAGCAGGAGTTGCTCCCGCTGCAGCGCGATCTGCAGCACCTTCTCGTAGGTGCTGGCCCCCAAAGGGGTGAGCTCGATCAGCCGCTCCCATCGTCCCTTGTCGAAGGCGATGAATCCCTTCTTCTCCATCTCGCGCAGGCTGCGACTGATCACGGTCTGGTGAATGGCCGCCAGTTCGGAAATGCTTTTCGCAGAGATGCCGGGCTGGCGCGCCAGCACCACCATGATTCGCCACTCGTTGATTCCGACATCGAAGTTCTGCAGGTACAGATCGGATGCACTGGAGGACAACCGGTTGTTGAGCACACTCAACAACGACGGGACATAGCGGGTGATGTCGATCTGGTGCAGCGGGTTCTTGTCGGTCATGGCGTGTTTCCTTCAGAGGTCGAGCACGAGTTCGGCGGTCATCGAACCCGAGCAGCAAATCATCATGCTCTGATTCTGTGCACGTTCCTTCTTCGACAGCACCAGATCGCGGTGATCTGGAATGCCCTGAATCACCCGCACCTCGCAGGCAGCGCAAACACCTTCCTTGCATGCGTGTGCGACCGCAATGCCGGCCTCTTCCACCACCTCCAGGATCGTTCGCCCGGCGGGCACGGTGAGTTCCTTGCCGCAACGGGCGAGGCGCACGGTGAAGGATTTCTCTGCACCTGTCGGCGCAACGCCTTCGAAGTGCTCTACGTGAACGAATTCGGAGGGCCGCTGCCCCGCCGCAGCCAGGAACCCATCGATCATTCGCTTCGGCCCACAGCAGTAGAAGTGCGTGCCTTGCGGCGCCTGGGCAAAGATCTGATTCAGGTCGAGCCGCTGTCGATGCGGGTCGTCGCCAAAGCTGAAGATCACTTGGCCACCACTGGCGGAGGCCAACGTTTCCAGTTCGACGATGAAGGCGGCGGCCGCTCGGGTGTGGGCCGCGTAGTACAGCGTCCAGGCTTTGCCAAGCCGGGCAAGGCGTGTGGCCATCGCCAGCAGCGGTGTCACACCGATGCCGCCCGCCACCAGTACAGAGTTCGCGGCCTCCTCTTCGAGCGGGAAGTGGTTCTTCGGCAGAGAAATCTCCAGCACAGAACCCGCGCTCACGCGGGAGAACATGTGCCTTGAGCCGCCGCGGCCCTCAGGTTCCAGCGCCACGGCGATCTTGTAGGGATCGCCGTTCTCTGCGGGTTGGTACAGCGAGTAGGACCGCACCATGCCGTCTGCAAGAAACAGATCTACATGGGCGCCAGGCTTCGCCACGTCGAACGGGACCGCGTCGTCGGCCGGGCGCAGCACGAAGGCGCGCACGCCCTGGGCGACGTCCTCCTGCCGTTCAACGATGGCTTTCATGGTCTGCATATCTGGTTGACTGAGAAGTGCGTTAGCGCAGCGGCTTCGGGTGACTCAGGCGGCCTCTGTGACAACCGTGTCCACGGGTGCTGCTTGCCTGGCCGCGTTCCAGGGCACGACATCGAACGCCCGGCCGGTCACACCTGCGCCGTCTTGTGCGGCGAGCTGCAGGCAGACGGGCACGACGTGGTCCGCGTCCAGCAACTGAGTCATGAAACCGAGGCCTTTGCGGCCATCGACCAGCTCGTCCGAGCCGGTCGTTCTGGTGGGGCCCGGGAACACCACGTTGACCGCGACGTTGTATTGCTTCACTTCGGCCGCCAGGTAGAAGCTGAGGCTGGTCAGGGCTGCCTTGGAGGCGTCGTAAGGCTGATTCAGGTACTCGGGGTGGTTGCCGGCGCTGACTCCGCCGCCCAGGTCCAGCGTCAGGCTTCCGTTCGCGGACACGTTGATCACGCTGCCTTTGCGCTGCGCCTTCATTGGCTCGATGAAGCGTCGAATCACCTTCAGGGTGCCGACCACGTTCACCTGGTGCATGCGCTCCCAGTGCTCATCCTTGGTGTCGAGCACGGCGCATGCGCCGGTCAGGGGGTAAAAGTCCCGCTGACGCATGGCCGCGTTGTTGATGAGGACGTCGATCGTCCCGAAACGATCCTTGGCCAGCTGAAAGGCGCCATCAACCTGTTTATCGCTCGTGATGTCGCACGTGACCGGCAAAGACCCGGCGGCGATCAGGTCCTCATGGAGGGGCGTGCCTGCATCCCAGGCAAGGTCCATCGCCACCACCTTGGCGCCTCGCCCCAGGAAAGCACGGGTCAGTACCTCCCCGATGCCGCGGGCTGCTCCCGTGATCGCGACGATTTTGTTCTCGAACATGATGGCTGCTTCCTTGTGGCTGTTGCGCAAGGCCAGGCTCATGAGCGCGAAGCTGCGTCTTCTGCGATGCGGACGGCTTCCTTGAGGCGGTCCTCGTAGACGGCTTGCCAGTCCTCTGCGTTGTCAACAACGAGCTCGCCGCTGCGCGCGAGGTAGTAAACGAACGGGTCCGAGACGCCGGGAGGCGGAGTGCCGTTGCTCTCCAACTCCCGGGCGGCACGAATCAGGCGACGCCGGGTGCGCGCAATCATGATGTCGCTCGGCGAGAGGTGCTCGCGCGATCGATCGGTGATCTCGCCCATCGAGTCCGTCATCGCCTGGTCCTGCACACCGATGTTCTCGATGCCGGTGTAGATGCGGTTGGTGCGCTGCGCTTCGCGGTCAATCAGGAAGTCGTTGGCCAGGTTCTGTGCCGTGCGGAAGCGTCCGAGCCAGTCGGTGCTGTTGGGCAGCAATTGCAGCGGCGCCACGCCGGGCAGCTCATTGCCGTCCTTCATGGGCTTGAAGGTCGGAGGACGCCTCTTCCAGGTCATGGTGATGGACATCGTGTGCGTGTCGTCCATCGGCACCCAGGCACGCGAGAACAGGTTGGTTTCGAATTCACCCTGGGGCGCCTGGCTCCAGAACGGGAACATGAAGTTGGCGAACCGCAGGTACTTGCCGCCGTTTTCGGTGTCCTTGAAGGCGCAGTAGGTGGTCCCCCAGGGGGCGTCGCTCACTTCGAGCTCGGGGCGGCGGTTCGCCACCACGTACTTCATCGGATCGCTTGGCGCCAGTTGCTCGGGCTCCACGTTGCCCACGTGCAGGAACGCGAGGTGGGAGGTGTCGATGTCACCCTCCAGGCACTGCAGGTAGTTGCATTCGCGTTGCGCGAACTCGAGCTCGATCTCGCCCTCCTCCGCGTCCATCACCTCGATCTTCGGCGTCGGCGGCACCTTGGCCTGGTCGCCCATGAACACCCAGACGACGCCGTGCTTCTCGAACGTGGCATACGCGGTGGTCTTGACCTTGGCCTTGAAGGCATCGCCGTCCGGGATGTTGGGCACATCAACGCACTGGCCGGTGACGTCGAACTGCCAGCCGTGATAGACGCAGCGCATGCCGCCCTCTTCGTTGCGCCCGAAGAAGAGCGACGCGTTGCGGTGCGGGCAGCGGTGATCCATGACACCGACCACACCGTTGGGGCTGCGGTAAGCAATCAGCTTTTCACCCAGCAGGAGCAGCCGAACGGGGCTGCCGCCCGCCTCCAGCTCGTCCGAGCGCATGGCAGGCAGCCAGTACTGGCGCATGAGGTTGCCCATCAGCGTGCCGGGGCCTACCCGCGTCAGCGCTTCGTTTTCCTTCTTCATCGCGTCGTTGCTCATCTCTGCTCCTGATCGCGTCGGCTTTGAGCCGCCGCGTAGCGTGTGTGGGGCGCATTGCGGATCCTTGGATCGCACTGCTTGCTTGTGCATATGCAATTGCATTTGCTGTAGCAATCATCAACCTGGACAACATGAATGGCACTAGGGGTAAACCCCAATCTTCGACGAGCGGCGTTGAGCCCAGGGCGCTGTCTCTTGTTGGCCACCACCAACGTTGGCAAAAGCTGATGCAGATTGGACAGCCCCGATCGTCCGTTCAGTGCACCCATGGAATCTCGCCATATACGCCCAGCGCGTCCGCAACGATCTCGCGAGGCAGATCGTCAACGTGGACGTCCTGCGCTCCACGCCGCGCCGCCGCGGCAGCCGCCGCCAACGTCACCTGATAGATCTCCCGCGCACCCAAATGCGCCAGCGCCACCACGATGCGCCTCTCCGGCTCCCCCTCTTGAAAACCAGCCGCCTTGAGCGCGTTCTTGACCACGCTTCGTGAGAGCTGAATCGCCTGCTCCGCATCCGGCGGCGTGATCAGGAACTCCTTGAAGCGCGATCGCGATGTGGCTAGCACCCACCAGGGATATTTGGCCTTCGCGTTCCAGGCGATCGGACTCGCATCAAGCGCCAGGTCCAGACTGATATCAGGTACCGAACACGCCGAAGCGTTACCTACGCAGGGGGGGCATCGTCGTCGATCCTGACCGCAGGCGTGCAGTCAAGAATCTCGCCAGGCATGGAGGCTTCCCGCGGCGTGACCTCTGCTCAGTGGCAATGATCAAGTGTGTTGACAAGGGCTCCCACATGGCGCAGGGCGGCCTCTCCCCCATGACCGACAGGCCTGTGCTATCGGAATGGGTCGACCGCTGGCCCCGAGACCGCGCCCCTTACGCCTTCGTAGCCCAGATGGTGCATGCACTCGCGCAGGATCAGCAGCGTTGCAGCCTGCTCACGATCCAGCGGCGTGGTGCCCTTTGTCTGCAGTTGGCCCAAAGCAACCGAAGCGAGGCGCTGGAACGCCCTTTCAACCTCGTCGCGGCTGGCGATCCCGCCCGTGGACACCAAGCCAAGTTGGGGCATCAGCGCGGCATCGTCAGCGACCAGGTTGCCGCGTGCGGCATGGCGCAGACCGGCTGCCATCAGGGAATCTTCCACCAGGTCAATCGCCTGCTCGAGTTCCGCTGGCGTCGGTGGGTCATGCAAGAAAACCCGCTGCGCGATGGAGCGTGCCCCAACCTGCACCGTCGCAATGGACTGTGCACTCGATCGCAGCAGCGTCCTGTCGTCTTCGAACCGGATGAAGGTCACGCTGGCTTCGCTCATGGCGTGCTCCTCTCGCTGGCCTCCGCGGTTTGCCGCAGGATGGCCTCGAGCACCCGCCCGTCAACGCCATGCCCCAGGCCCGGGAAGCGATCGAGCGTGGCTGCCACACCCAGCCGCTGAAGGGCGGCATGGCCCTCGAGCGCGAGACCGACGGGCATCACACGGTCTTCGTCGCCGTGCATCAAATGCACCTTCACGCCCTGCGCCTCGCGATGCGGTGGCTGGACAAAACGGCCGGCGATGCCGACGACCCGGCTGGCGAGCCTCTGTGGTTCGCGACACTGCAACGACTCCAGCGCCATGATCGCCCCCTGCGAAAAGCCGATCAGCATCGTACGCCCAGGCTCGATACCCGTGCGCTGCTGCCACGCGCCCACGCGGGCGCAGAACGCTGGCATGGCGGCGGCGACGCGATCGGGACGATTCGCCTCGGTCACGCCTTGTACGGAGAACCATTGCCAGCCGGTGCCAAACTCGCTGCGGTTCGGCGATCGCACGCTGACGACCCAGGCCTGCGGCCGCGCAGACGCGAGGGCCTGACCCAACGAACGCAGGTCCTCCGCGCGGGCGCCCACGCCGTGGAACAGCAGGATCAGCTCGGCGCTTGCCGAATCGGTGGGTTGCTGCAGGATCAGGTCGCAAGACAGGTCCATCATGGCGTTGGTGGTGTTGTGTTGACGAAGCCGAACGCGTACGAATCCATCGCCAGCACGCCGTGCGCGATGCCGCCTTCGATCACGGTCCCGGGCGTCGATTCCCCCGCCGCACCCGCGGCCACGAGGAGCGGCCAGAAGTGCTCGGCCGTCGGGTGGGCGCGCTGTGCCTCAGGCGCGTCGTCCAGCGTGCGCAGGAGGCGTGCGCTGTCGCCCTGTTCGACCGCCTCGCGGACCCACCGCGCGAAGCGGCGCACGTAGGCCTCGGCCTGGCCCTCCTCGGCGCGTCCACCCCGAAACTCATAGAGGTTGTGCGTCAGGCTGCCAGAGCCGACGATCAGCACGCCTTGGTCGGCCAGCGGCGCCAGCGCCTGCCCGAACGACCAGGCACGACCGGCATCCAGCCGTGAAGGCAGTGAGACCTGGAACACGGGAACGTCGGCCTTCGGGAACAGGTGCATCAGCGGTACCCATGCACCGTGATCCAGGCCACGTTGATCGTCGGCCTGCGCCGACCATCTGGCCTCGTTCAGACGTTCGATGGTGCGCCGTGCCAGTACGGCGTGGCCGCGTGCGGGGTACGCCAACCGGTACAGCGCCGGGTCGAATCCGCCGAAATCGTGGATGGTGTCGGGCTGCAAAGCGGTGCCCACCCGCGGAGTCGGGGTCATCCAGTGCGGCGAGACCACCAGCACCGCTTGCGGCCGGGGCAGGGCGCTGCCCAGCGCTGTCAGCCGGGGGCCAGCCAGGCCAGGCTCCAGCGCGAAGCTGGGTGCGCCGTGCGAGATGAAAAGGCTGGGCAGGCGTGACATCAGCGTCCTCCGGTGATCGCGTGGTCCACAGAGTAGCGGCCACCACCACTGAACAGCAGCGAGATCGAGGCCGCAAACAGCGCCAGCGCGTATTCGTAGCCGCCCTTGTCGAGGAAGAAGCCCTTGCTGACATGCACCGCGAAGATGGCGACCAGCATCGCGAAAGCCAGCGCCGCGGCAGCCGGGCGCACCAGCACGCCAACGATCAACGCCAGACCGCCGAAGAACTCGGCCGCGCCGGCCAGCAGCGCCATCAGGTAGCCCGGGGTCAGGCCGATGGAGCCAAAGAACTGGCCGGTGCCTTCGAGGCCATAGCCACCGAACCAGCCAAACAGCTTCTGCGCGCCGTGCGCGGCGAAGATGATGCCCACGGGAATGCGCAGAGCGAGCGCGGCAGCGCCGTTGTCGGTGGACAGCACGCGGTTAACGAAAGAGTTGCTCATGGTGTTCTCCAAGTGTCGGGTTGAGGGATCAAGCCTTGTGGATCCAGGTCGGCGCGATCGCCGTGCCCAGCCCGGCGCCATAGCCCAGATAGATGTTCAATCCGGCCAGCGGCTCGAGGTAGCGTGCGTTCTTCAGGCCGCCGGCGTCGACGACGTCGAAGCCTAGGCTCTCGGCCAGCGCCGTGGCGGTCTGCTTGGCGCGCGCGCTGTCGCTGGCGAGGAACACGGTGACCTTGCGGTCGGACCCGAAGTCCGCGCCTTCGGCCAGCACCTGCGCGAAGATGGTGTTGAAGCCCTTGACCAGTTCCACACCCGGCACGGCTTTGGCAATCTCCTCGGCGGCCGAGGTGCTGTGGCCCAACGTCAGGCCCATGTAGTCGGCGGTCAGCGGGTTGGTGATGTCGACCACGACCTGACCCGCCTGCACGCCGGCGGATTGCAGCGCGCTAGCGGCATCGCCGTAACCAGTAGCGAGCACGACCGCGTCGGCACCTTGAGCTGCACCGGCAGCGGCCACGGCTTGGGCACCCGGGTTCGCAGCGGCGACTTGTGCCGCCTTGGCGCTGTCGCGCGCCGTCACGCTGACCTGGTGGCCGGCGCGCACGAGTTGCTTGACGAAGGCCGAGCCCATGTTGCCGGCGCCGATGACTGTGACTTTCATGATGTGTCCTTGGTGGATGTAGCGTGTTGCTACGGTGAGAAGAACTTTAGAAGCCCGAGCAAGATAGATAAACCGCCCATTGATTGACTTACTGTTCCGTTAATCAGGACAATTGATGCATGGACAAATTCCAAGAAATGCGCGCCTTCGTCACCGTCGTCGACAAAGGCAGCTTCGTACGGGCCGCCGATGCGCTGGAGTTGTCGAAGACCGCGGTGTCGCGGCTGGTGGGTGAGCTGGAAGCGCGCCTGGGCACGCGGCTGCTGCACCGCACGACGCGCAAGCTGTCGCTGACGCCCGAAGGCGAGGTGTTCCATGAACGCTGCCGTCAGCTGTTGGCAGAGGTGACCGCGGCCGAAGCTGAGCTCACGTCCCACGCGGGTGAAGCTGTCGGGCGGCTGCGTCTCAACGTGCCGGTGACGTTCGGGCTGCTGCACCTGGCGCCGTTGTGGCCCGCGTTCATGGCGCTGCACCCGAAGGTGGAGCTCGACATCACGCTGGCAGACCGTCTGGTCGACCTGGTGGACGAGGGCTACGACGCGGCGGTGCGCATCGCTCGCCTGCAGCCGTCCTCACTGATCAGCCGGCGGCTTTCATCGACGCGCTTGGTGTTGTGCGCGTCACCGGAATATTTGCGCCGGCATGGCGCGCCCACGCATCCGGCCGAGCTGGCCCAGCACGCGGTGATCTCGTACACGCTGCTGTCGATGGGTGATCGCTGGGAGTTCGAAGGGCCAGCCGGCCCGGTCAGCGCGATGGTCTCGCCTCGCATGCGCACCAACAGCGGCGACACCTGCTGCGCAGCCGCCTTGCAGCATCAGGGGCTCGTGCTGCAACCCACATTCATGGTCGGCCCTTACTTGTTGTCGGGCGCGCTGGTCGAGGTGATGTCGCCGTACCGCTCGATCGAGCTCGGGGTCTATGCGGTGTACCCGTCGCGCAAGCACCTCACACCCAAGGTGCGCGCGTTGATCGACTTTCTGGTCGCGTCGTTTCGCATGCAGGCGTGGCCCGATTGAGCTGCGTTGCGGTTGGCAGCTGCACTGCTTGCCACCAGACGAAGGCAGCGATGCTCTCCTGAGGCGTTGGATCATGGCGTGTCTGACAGCGCGTCGATCCAGCCGGGCAGCTGTTGACGCAGGATGCGCAGTGCCGGCGCCTCCTGACGTTTAGCCAGCGTGACCAGCCCGAAGCGGGCTGTGGCGTTGAGACTGGGTGATACGTCCAGGCGGACCAGGTCGACCGCCGCTGCATTCACGGTGAGTACGATGGCGTTGCTGCGTCGTGCCACGTCGACGATGCTCATGGTCTCGTCGCTGCGCAGGGTGACCATGTCGTCCGGGTTGGCCTGTGGCCCGTACCTGGCGATCAGGATGCGGGCCACCTCGTCGCTCAGCGGGGTGGATGCCACCGGGTAGGCCATGACGTCCTCGATGCCGAGCGGACCACCGCGTTGTGCCAGCGGATGGTCCGGGCGTGCCAGGAAACCCGCGCTCAGCTCAAAGTCCAGCGATACCCTCAGTTCGGCCGAGGGGCGCATGTCACGAATGTCGACGATCGCCGCATCCAGCTGTTGTTCACGCAGGGCGTTGAGCAGCACAGCGGTTTTGCCACGCGAGATCTGAACCTGCAGCCTGGGGTGGTGCTGCGCCATGTGCAACATGAGCGGCGTGCTGAGCAGTGCGCCCGGCGCCGAGCTCAGGCCCACGCGCAATTGGCCGATGAGGCCCGCGTGCAGCCCCTGGCCCGCGTGTTTGAGCGCCTCGGCGTCGCTCACCAGCCGCCTGGCACGTGTGAGCACCTCGTCTCCGAATGGCGTCAAGGAAATGCGCCGGCCCAGGCGGTCAAACAAGGCACCACCCAACTCCTCTTCCAGTGCGTGAATGCTGCGCGTGAGGGCGGGCTGGGTCAGGAACAGCGCTGCCGAGGCCTGCACGAAGGAACCCACGTCGGCCAGCACCACGAAGTGTCGAAGTTGCACCAGTGTCATCCCGAGCCTCTCGCGGAAGTTATTGGTTGTTGATTTGCAATGCATTGGACTCTACGCCACAGGGTTTCTAGCATGCAACAAAGTTCATGAAACCGGTAGCCAACCGCACTTGAGTGCCGCTTGGCCCACACCCCCAACGGAGGCCCGCTTGGACCGTCTTGGTGACAGCGCGATTCAGGAGTTCGTTGCACTGCGGCGCGACATTCACCGCCATCCCGAACTGGCCTTCAATGAGCACCGCACCAGCGAGCTGGTGGCGCAGAAACTGCGGGCCTGGGGTTACGCGGTGACCACCGGCCTGGGCGGCACCGGGGTGGTGGGGCAGTTGCGGCGCGGCACTTCCCCGCGCGCCATCGGCCTGCGCGCCGACATGGACGCGCTGCCCATCGTCGAGGAAGGCGGCGCTGACTGGCGCAGTTGCCACCACGGCGTGATGCACGCCTGCGGCCACGACGGCCACACGGCCATGTTGTTGGCTGCTGCGCAACACCTGGCCAAGGAAGGCCGCTTTGACGGCACGCTGAACCTGATCTTCCAGCCGGCCGAAGAAGGCGGTGGTGGCGCCTTGAGGATGATGGAAGACGGCCTGTTCGAGCGCTTTCCCTGCGACGCCATCTTTGCCATGCACAACATGCCGGGCTTCCCGCAAGGGCAACTCGTGTTTCGCAGCGGCCCGACGATGGCGTCTTCCGACTACGCCACGATCACCCTGCGAGGCGTGGGTGGCCATGGCGCCATGCCGCACAAGGCCACCGACGTGGTGGTGGCGGCGGCATCGATCGTCATGGCACTGCAGACCGTTGTTTCGCGCCATGTGGATCCGATGCAGCCGGCGGTCGTCACCGTGGGCGCTGTGCACGCGGGCCAGGCCAACAACGTCATTGCGGCTTCAGCCCGGCTGGAGCTGAGCGTGCGCGCCCTGGACCCACAGGTGCGTGTCGGTATCGAGCATCGCATCCGGGAACTGGTTCGCCTGCAGGCCGAGAGCTTCGGCGTGCAGGCCGAGCTGGATTGGCGCCCAGGCTACGCGGTGCTGGTCAACGATGCCCATCAAACGCAACGGGCGCTCGCCGTGGCGCAGGCCCACTTCCCACCCGAACAGGTCGTGGCCCAGGGCCCCATGCTCACCGGCAGCGAAGACTTCGCCTTCATGCTGGCGCGCGTGCCGGGCAGCTACCTCTTCATCGGCAATGGGGCGGGCGAAGAACCCGGTGCCTGCATGGTGCACAACCCCGCCTACGACTTCAACGACCACAACATCGCCACGGGCGCTGCCTACTGGATCGCGCTGGTTGGTGAACTGCTTTCCCCCGCCCACCCCTGAACCCACCGGAGATGCCGATGTTCCGCCCCTTCATGTCCCTGATGGCCATCACGGCCGTTGCCCTGGCCAGCCTGTCGGGCGTGGCTCATGCGCAGAGCTATCCGTCCCGACCGGTCACCCTGATGGTTCCTTACCCCGCTGGTGGGCTCTCTGATGTGATCGCGCGCTCGGTCAACAACACCCTGGGCAAGCAGCTGGGTCAGCCGGTCGTCGTTGAAAACCTGGGGGGTGCCAGCGGGTCGATTGCCGCGCAGAAAGTGCTCAACGGTCCGAGCGATGGCTACACGGTGTTTCAGGGCTCGCCCAACGAACTCATCCTCGCCCCACTGGCCATCGCGTCCATCAAGTTCAAGAGCGAAGACTTTCGCCTGGTGCAGATGATCGCCACCGCGCAGATCGCATTTCTGGCCCGCAAGGACTTCCCTGCCAGCAACGTGGACGAGTTCCTGGACCAGGCGCGCAAGGAAGCACAACAAGGCCGCCCGCTGACATACGCGAGCGTAGGCCCGGGTTCGTTCTACCACCTGCTCGGCGAGCACCTGTCCAAGGTCACCGGCATTCCCATGGTGCACGTGCCCTACAAGGGCGCGGCACCGGCCGAGCAGGACCTCATGGCCAGCCAGGTCGACTTCTTCCTGGCGCCTTACGGCAAGAAGTACGACGACATGCATAAGACCGGTCGCGTGAAGGTGCTGGCCATGCTCAACGGCGAGCGGCTGGAAAACGTGAAGAGCTACCCCGCCATCACCGAGAGCACCCAGCTGAAGAACTTCACGTTCAACATCTGGACGGGCTATTTTGTGAAGGCCGACACCCCGGAGCCGGTGGTCAATGCGCTGCACAAGGCCATCACCGAAACCTTGGTCGACCCTGGCGTGCACCAAGCCTTGGAAGCCAACAGCCAGTTGCTGGCCAGACCGCTGTCGCTGAAAGCGGTGGACCAGGCCTACGCCGAGGGCATCCAGCAGTTCAGGTCCATCGCGAAGTCGATCCAACTGAAGGCACAATAGGCGCCTCAAACCCGTCGATCGGGAGAGACCGGCTTGCATGGCAAGCCGGCGCCGAAGGAGCAACCACCCCGGAAACTCTCAGGCAAAAGGACCGGTCGACAGGCATCACACTCTGAAGAGCGGTCGGGATTCGTCTCCCCGGCCCACCGCAGGAGCAAGCCGGCGCAACACGCTGGTGAATCTCTCAGGTCACAAACAGAGGGGGTCATGACCCGCACACGGTGTGCGGGTCGTGTCCCTTTGTTTGACCACCCTGCAAGAGAGATTCCCATGGCACACCTCATCGTCATCGGCGGCGGCATCACCGGCGTCACCAGCGCGTATGCCCTGGTCCGTCAAGGCCACCAGGTCACCTTGATCGAGAAGCACCGCTACGCGGGCATGGAGACCAGCCATGCCAACGGCGGCCAGCTGTCGGCCTCCAACGCCGAGGTCTGGACCCATCCGTCCACCTTGCTCAAAGGCCTGAAATGGATGTTCAAGGCCGATGCGCCGTTGCTGCTCAACCCGAAACCCAGCTGGCACAAGCTCAGCTGGTTTGCCGAATTCGTTGCTTCCATTCCCAAGTACAGAAACAACACGGTGGCCACAACCCGCTTGGCCATCGCGGCGCGCGAGCACCTGTTTGACTGGGCGCAAACCGAAGGCATCGACTTCGACTTGAAGCAGCGGGGCATCCTGCACATCTACCGCAATCGCGCCGGCTTCGAGCACGCGGGGGAGGTGTCCAGACTGCTGGCCGAGGGCGGCCTGCCGCGCCGCGCTGTCACCCCCGACGAGATGCGTGCCATCGAGCCCACGCTGCAAGGTGACTACTTCGGTGGCTACTTCACCGAGAGCGACAGCACTGGCGACATTCACAAGTTCACGCACGGCCTGAGCCAAGCCTGTGAGCGGCTGGGCGTTCAGGTCATGACCGGCCAGAACGTGACCCGTGTGAGAAGCACAGGCACCAGCGTGCAGGTGGATCTGGAAAGCGGCCAGGTGGTCCACGCCGATGCCGTGGTGATCAGCGCCGGCGTTCACAGCCGCTCGCTCGGCGCCCAGCTGGGTGACCGGCTCAACGTGTATCCGGTCAAGGGCTATTCCATCACCGTGATGCTGAACGATGAAAAAAGCCAGAGCGCCGCGCCGCAGGTGAGCCTGCTGGACGATGAAACCAAGCTGGTGACCAGTCGCCTCGGTTCGGACCGCTTTCGCGTGGCGGGCACGGCCGAATTCAATGGCATCAATCACGACATCCGTGCCGACCGCATCCGGCCACTGGTGAACTGGGTGAACCAGTGCTTTCCCGACGTGAGTACGCGCCGGGTGGAGCCGTGGGCCGGTCTGCGACCCATGATGCCCGACATGATGCCGCGCGTGGGACCAGGCCACCTGCCCAACGTGTTCTACAACACCGGCCATGGTCACCTCGGCTGGACGCTGTCGGCCATCACGGCGCATCAACTCGCCGGGCATGTGGCCAGCTGGGAAAAGTCGCATGCACCCGTGCGCGTGTCGCTGGCCACCGCTGCTTGACACCGGTGCAGGGCGCATGCGCCAACCCAGGGTTTCTACTGGGGCGTGCGATAATTCAAGGCGCTGCGGGAGAGCGGGGCTGCGAGCCCCCGCCGAAGGCGCAAACTCCCATCATCGCTCAGGCACCCGGACCGCAGCCCTACACATTGCCGACTGGAGAGCGGCCGTACTTGCGACGGTCCACCGAAGGGGCTGGCTGCGTACGCAGCTGAAACTCTCAGGTTCAAGGGACAGGGGGAGAGGCGCAGCAGATGCGCGTCCGCGTGGCGCGTCTTTGCGTCCACCCGTGGGAGTCCCGTGTTCAGCATCGTCTACCTTGTCGCCATCGCCGCAGAGGCCATGGCTGGCGCGCTTGCCGCCGGCAGGCGCCGAATGGACGTCTTCGGCGTCTGCGTCATTGCGTTCGTCACCGCCCTGGGCGGCGGCACCCTGCGAGACATCGTCCTGGGTCGCTTTCCGATCGGCTGGACGCAGCATCCCGCGCACGTGTACCTGGTGATCGTCGCCGGGCTGCTCACGTTGCTGCTGGCACCCCATCTGCATCGCGTGCGGCACCTGTTCCTGGCCCTCGACGCCATGGGCCTGGTGGCGTTCTCGCTGATTGGCAGCGACATCGCACTGCGCATGGGCTATGCGCTGCCCGTGGTGGTGATGGCCGGCATGATCACGGGCATTTTCGGGAGCGTATTGCGCGACGTCCTGTGCAATCAGATACCGGTCGTGTTCCGCCGGGAACTGTATGCCGTGGTGTCGCTTGCTGTGTGTCTGCTGTTCCTCTCGCTGCGGGCGCTGGGCGTTTCGCCTGATCTGAATACGGCCATCAGCTTCGCCGCGGGGTTCGCGTTGCGGATGCTGGCGATCTGGCGCAACTGGCGCCTGCCGATCTTCTGGCACCGCGCCGCCAGGGACTGACGCAATGTCGACACAGAAGCCTCCTTCCTCGCAGCTATGCGCCGCGTTGCGCTTTGCGTGCGGCCTGCTGCTCGGACTCGTCGCCGGTGGCCTGGCAGGCGGCGCCGTGGTGGTGCATGGCTTGTGGCACGAACTGCCGCCGGTGGATCATCTGGCCGACTACGCGCCCAAGTTGCCCCTGCGCATCCACGCCCGTGACGGAACGCTCCTCGCCGAGTTCGGCGAAGAGCGGCGCGACGTGGTCCCGATCGGCGAGATCCCGTTGCAGTTGCGGCAGGCGCTGCTTGCGATCGAGGACAGCGCCTTCTACGACCACGCCGGGGTCGACTACGCCGGTGTGGCGCGCGCGGCCTGGAGCAACATCGTGGCTGGCGCGCATGCACAGGGCGGCAGCACCATCACCATGCAAGTCGCGCGCCTCTTCTACCTGAGCAGCGAGAAGACCTACCGCCGCAAGATCCTGGAGGTGCTGCTGGCCTACAAGCTCGAGCAGACTTTCAGCAAGGAAAAGCTGCTCGAGCTCTACATGAATCAGGCTTACCTCGGACAGCGCGCTTACGGCTTCGCGGCGGCTGCGTCTGTCTACTTCGACAAGTCGCTGGCGGAGCTGACACTCGCCGAGGCCGCGATGCTGGCGGGCTTGCCCAAGGCACCGTCGGCGAACAACCCTGTCGCCAACCCCACGCGCGCGGTGAAACGCCAGCGGCACATCCTGTCGCGCATGCGGGCGCTGGGGTGGATCGATCAGGCCGCGTACGAGCACGCGCTCGCCGAACCGCTGGTGCTGCGACACCAGCGCGGCAGCGGCGAATTCGTTGCCGGCCACCCCGTGGAGCAAGCGCGCAAGATGATGGTGGAGCGCTTCGGCGATGCCGCCTATACGCGCGGAATCGACGTGACCCTGACGATCGACGTGACGCAGCAGCGCGCCGCAATGGCCTCATTGCGCGACGGATTGCTTCGCGCGCAGGAGCAGCGCGGCTGGGCCGGGCCCGAGGCGCGACTGCCGCTTCCCCTGCCAACAGACCGGACTGCTTTGATGCGCGCGCTTGCGCCCTATCCCGACAGCGACACGCTGCTCGCGGCCGTGGTCCAGGCAGTGACGCCAGATGGCATCCGAGCGCTGTTGCGCGATGGAACGGCACTGACTCTCGAACGGAGCAGGTTGCCGGCCTCGGCGGCGGCAGCGCTGCGGCCGCAGGCGGACGCGCACAAACGCATCCAGGCCGGTGCGGTGATCCGGGTGCAGCGCGCAGGCGCGCGCTGGCGCCTGCGACAGTTGCCCCGTATGGAGGGCGCGCTGGTCGCATTGGAGGCGGCCAGCGGCGAGATCCTCGCACTGGCGGGTGGCTTCGATGCGCGCCTTGGCCAGTACGACCGCGCCGTGCAGGCGCTGCGCCAGCCAGGCTCCACGTTCAAGCCCTTTGTCTATTCGGCCGGACTGGAGCAGGGATTCTTCCCAGGCTCACTGTTGGCCGACCAGCCGCGCGTGGTGACGCCGGCCGCACGAGGCCGCAAGGCCTGGGCGCCGAAAAACTACGGCGAACAGTACGACGGCATCACCACGGCGCGCCGGGCATTGGCGCGTTCGAAGAACGTCGCCACCGTGAACCTGATGGAAGCCGTCGGTGCGGATCGCGTGCAGTCCTTCGCGGCCCGCTTCGGCTTCGATCCGCGGAACAACCCTGCGGCGCTGCCGTTGGCACTCGGGGCGGGTGCGATCACGCCGCTCGGACTGGCGAGCGCGTACGCGGTGTTCGCCAATGGAGGCGAGCGGGTGGAGCCGCGCCTTGTGTTGCGCGTTGCCGCACGCAATGGCGAGGTCCTCTACGATGCCGGCGCGCCTGTGCGAGCGCGCGCAATTTCGCGCCGCAACGCCTACATCATGGACAGCGTGTTGCGCGATGCAGTGCAATCGGGCACGGGTCGCAGGGCACTGGCGATCGGGCGCAAGGACGTGGCGGGAAAAACAGGCACCTCCAACGATGCTCGCGACGTCTGGTTTGCCGGCTACTCCTCGGGGATCGCGACGGTGGCCTGGATGGGATATGACCAACCTCGCAGCCTGGGCCGTGCCACGGGCGGGACGCTGGCGCTGCCGGTGTGGACGCAGTACATGAAGGAGGCCGTCAAAGGCCGCGAGGTGGCGCAGCAAACGATGCCTGACGATCTGGTGCTTTTCGAAGGCGACTTCGTCTATCCGGAGCTTCTTGCGCGCGCCTGCGTGGACGACGGGCATCCGCATGTGATGTCCACCTTCGACTGCCCCGGTTGATGCCAGCGGTCATTCGCGATCGAGACATGCTCTGGTCAGCCTGCGACGTTCCTCGGTACGATGCATTCAATCAGGGTCGCCCATGGCCAGGCAGGGTTTCTGGTCGTCCATCTTGACCAGCAGGTGCTCATACCTCCTAATTCACCAAGGTTGATCTACTGCTTACCTTCGCGTGAACAAGTGCCCCACCTTTCGAGATGTGCTGGTCAATCCAGAGCGGATACCTGGGGAAGTTTCACCAGGCCCAGAGGCGATGGGCGGCGTCACGATTGCAAGGCAACGTGCTCCTGCCCATTTGTTCGAACGAGGCCGCACCTCAGATCTGGTGATCGTGGCCCAGCAGAATATTGCCTCAACGTCCGTTGAGTTTGATCTGGGGTATGGATGGCGAGAACACTTTTGCCCCGCTACATCAGCGGTCTATGTCATCCCGTCAAACGCCGATGCGCGCTGGCGGCTCAACGGTGAGTCCCAATGTGTCTATCTCTCTGTTGCAGAGGCTGATGCGTACTCATTGCTTCAGGAGTTGCATGTTCCGCATCCAGAGGATCGCGTTTGGCAACTCGCCAGCAAAGGATTCGAAGAGGCCATCGTCCATGAGCTATTGCTTCGCCTCTGGCAGGAGGTAAGCACGGTCGGCCCCAGCCCCTTGCTCGGCAGCAGTTGCAGGGTGGCAGTCCTGCATGCATTGGCCCGGAACGCTCCGGCCAGGACAGAGACGACTTGTCGAACGTCTCCCAAACTGCATCGTGCGATGTTGCATCGAGCCCTCAGCGCGATCAATGAAATGCCAGCCGATGGAATCTCCGTCGAGGCACTTGCCCAGATGGTCGGATTGAGCCCCTTTCACTTCAGTCGGCTGTTCCGCAACAGTGTCGGCCTATCGCCATACGCCTACTACGAGAAGCTGCGCCATCAGCGCGCGCGCGAGTTGCTGGGATCCACAAATCTGACGATGTCGGAGATCGCCCTCAGACTGGGCTTCCATGACACCAGTCAGTTCGCACGGTCTTTTCGTCGCCACGCCGGCTGTTCACCGAGTACCTACCGGGTCGAAGCGAGCCGGTAGATACTCGAGAAGGCATCAGAACCGGGGATCGATGGGCGTGAGGAGGCCAGCCCTCGCCTCTACAACCTCACCTGCATTCAGCACGATGTCCTCGCGGAATCTGGGGCCCAGGAGCTGTACACCCACCGGCAATCCATTGGCAACGCCTGTAGGAACAGACATGGCCGGGAAACCGAGCATCGGGACGGCCATCATCGACCAGTTCGCAGCCATGACTTTGCGCATGCTCTCGACACTGTGGATATCGGCATCCTGCACAAAGGCCTGCTCCGCAGAGACGGGCATCAGAATCAATGGGCAATCCTGTAAGAAGCGCTGCAGCTTCATGATGAGGGTGCCACGGCGCGCATAGCCGTTCATGTAGTCAGACAGGCTCGGTCGCTCGCCCCACCAATCGCTGGCGACGGCATAGTAGTGCTCTGCAGCCTTCTTCATCCCCGCATCGCCCACCTGCTCAACCAGCGGCATGATCTGACGAAACTCCTCCATTGCGAGGAGATACCACAGCCGATACGCCTCGGCGAACGCAGGATCCGAGATTTCTTCGACCCGATACCCTGCCTCGGACAGCCAGGCGGCGGCCTGGTCCAAGGCAGCATTGACGGGCGCGCTGGGCTTGGCCACCCCGACTTCTCGCAAGAGACCCACGCGAATCGGTCGGTTCAGGGGTGCACCCGAGAGGGGTGCTGGCGCATGCAATGCATCGCGCGGATCGAAAGGGCTCATGGCCTCGAGCGCGAGGCGCAGATCCGATACGCACCTTGCAAGAGGTCCTTGGGTCAACATGGTTTGAACCGAAAGGGCCTGGTCTGCATCTGTTGGCCCGTACCAAGTAGGAATGCGCCCGACGGTCGGACGAAGACCAGTGACGCCACAACAATATGCGGGTTGGCGAATCGAGCCACCGATGTCGTTGCCGTGCGCGATGGGAACCATGCCTGTTGCGGCCGCGGCTGCTGCGCCTCCGCTAGATCCCCCAGGTGTGCGACCTTCGTCCCATGGATTGAGCGTGCGACCGTGCAGATCATTGGTCGTGAACCAACGATAAGAAAAAGCCGGGGTATTGCTGCGGCCAACGAAAACCGAACCAGCGGCTCGAAGGTTACGTACATGAGGGCTGTCCTCGGTGGCGATCGCGTCTTTGAACGCAACAACACCGCTGGTGGTCGCATGCCCCTTTTGATCGCTATTGACTTTGATCGACACGGGAACGCCGTGCAAAGCCCCAAGCGCTTCGCCGCTTTTCACAGCCTTGTCCGCCGCATCAGCCGCTGCGAGAGCCTCCTGAGCAGACACTTCGACGAGCGCGTTGATTTTGGGGTTCACCTGATCAATGCGGCCGAGGCACGCGAGAGTCGCCTCGCGTGATGAGATCGCGCGGGTGCGAATCCCGTGCGCCAATGCTGTGGCGCTCCACTTCCACAGCTCGGAGGGTGCGCCCTGAGGCGATCGGTCTGTTGTGGCCATATCTTGTCTCCTTCGTTCTTCATGGTGCTCAGCGCGACATGCGCGTTCGCTACTGACCATAGTAGGAATTGATGCGGCGCCTGGGCAGATGTCCCACCGCACACGCTCAGCACGATTTGCATAGGAAGCGCAAGATTCGACAAGCCATTGGTCTGGACCCGAGCCAGAACAGCCTAGCCCTGAGCATTCGTGTCTACCAAGGCGCTGTCCGCCCAAAGTTCAGCTCAATGAAGCTGAGCTTTTCGCCCTTCACCGTCAGGTCTTCCCTCATCCAGCTCAGCCAGCAATGCCGCTGGCAGGTGCCCCAACTTCAGCACAGCGTTTCCCTGAGCGGCCGCCCTGCCTGCCGCCATCACTGTGGCCTGGAAGATCTCTCGCGCACTCAGATGCGCCAGTGCCACCACGATTCGTCGATCCGGCTCCCCCGCCTCGAACCCCGCCGCCCTTAGCGCGTTCTTCACCACACTTCTTGACAGCTGAATCGCCAGCTCCGCATCCGGCGGCATGATGAAGAACTCCCTGAAACGCGATCGCAGCGTGGCCGGTACCCACCAGGGGTAGTTGGCCGTGGCGATCCAGGCGATCTGGCTCGCGTCGAGCTCCAGATCCAGGCTGATGTCCCGCACCTGGGCCGCCGACACCGGCTCCAGCAGCGAGTGCAGCACCCCGGTCGGCGATGAGAACCCGCCCGAGGTCTTGCCCATGGTCTGTGCCTTGTCCAACTCGTCCAGGATTACGAGTGGGTTGGCGTATTCACCCAGCCCCAGCAGATCAAAGACCAGCCCGTAGCGCGAGTTGCCCCAGACAGCGTCCGAACCAAGCAGCGCCCCTGAGTGTTGATTCATCAGCACAACTGAGCCAGTGATCACGTCGAGTATTGAGCCACTGGGTTGATGGATGTTCTGGCTACCCGTTTGTGGATAAGTCTATCGGGTCTGCTGTTCTTCGATCTCCTTTCTGAGCTTTGCCGCGTTGCTTTGGTGGTGCCGCGCCAGCGGCACTGGAATGCTTGAAGCGCCAGCTCTCATTGCCCGTCTCCACGATGTGGCAGTGGTGCGTGAGGCGGTCGAGCAAGGCGGTGGTCATCTTGGCGTCGCCGAAGACACTGCTCCACTCCGAGAAGGTGAGGTTGGTGGTGATCACCACGCTCGTTCGCTCGTAGAGTTTGGAGAGCAGGTGGAACAGCATGGCGCCGCCCGACTGCGTGAACGGCAGGTAGCCAAGCTCATCCAGGATCACCAGATCGACGTACATCAGGCGGTGTGCCATCTGCCCGGACTTGTTCTGCGCCTTCTCCAGCTCCAGGGCGTTGACCAGCTCGACCGTGGAGAAGAAGCGCACCCGCTTGCCATGCATGCGGATGGCCTCGATCCCCAGGCTGGTGGCCAGATGAGTCTTGCCCGTGCCGGGGCCTCCCACCAGCACCACGTTATGGGCCGAGTCCACGAAGCCAAGGGTGTGCAGTTGGCGCACCAGCGCCTCATCGATGGGCGTATGGGCGAAGTCAAAGCCGGCGAGATCTCGGTGCGATGGGAACCGCGCCACGCGCATCTGGTAAGCCATGGAGCGCACCTCGCGCTGCGCGGTCTCGGCCTTGATGAGCTGGTGCAGCACAGCCTCGTGATCGAGCGACTTCATGCGGGCGGTGCCCAACACCTCCGGCCAGGCACTGGCCATGCCGTGCAAGCCCAGCGCCTTGAAGGCATCCATGAGGTCATGCATGGTCGGACTCCGGTGAGGCCTCGTGAGGCTGGACGTTGCGCAGTGCGTCGTAGCGGTGCAGGTTGGCCAGTGGCGGCGTGTTGAGCGTGAGCATCGTGGCCACCGGTGGCTCGGGCATGCGCTGCTCCTTCAGGCGCGAGAGCACGTTGAGTACGTGTTCGGCACTCACCCGCCCCGACTGCAGCGCCAGCTCCACCGCCACCAGCACGGCCTCCAGCCCATGCAGGCTCACCCCCATGAGCACCTGCGCCATCACCCTGTCGCCACCGCTGTGGCGCAGCAGCTGGCGCTGCAACTCCTGCAGCGGCTCGGGCATGGTCTTGAAGGGTGCGCCGTTACGCAGCGCACCGGGCTTGCGCTCGATCAGCGCGATGTAGTGCATCCAGTCGTAGAGCGTCTGGTCCCGCTCGAAGCTGCGCGTCAGGCGCACCTGTCGCCCATCTGGCCCGACCACCAGCAGGCCATCTGCGTAGGCTCGCAGACTGACCACCGCATGGATCCACTCGCATGGCACGCTGTAGCGGTTGCGCTGGAAGTGGATCAGCGAAGTGGCAGAGACCCGCACCGGCTGCTCCACATAGCCATCAAACGCTCGGGGGGTGGGCATGAGGCGAGCGCGTTCGTCTTGCCAGACGTCGGCCACCGTGAGGTGCCCCCACTCTGGGTGACTCATCTCGCCCCAGGCCTTCACACAGGCTTGCTCCAGCCAGTCGTTGATCTCGTCAAGCGATCCCCAGCGCCGCTCACTGGCCTCACGCCAGATGTCCTTGCGCCGGTCCTGGACGTTCTTCTCGACGACTCCCTTCTCCCAGCCGGCGGCCCGGTTACAGAACTCCGGCTCGAACAGGTAGTGCCCGGTCATGGCCTCGAAACGCGCATTGACGCTGCGCTGCTTGCCCTGGCCGACCTTGTCGACCGCGGTCTTCATGTTGTCGTAGATGCCCCGGCGGGGCACGCCACCAAAGAGAGCGAACGCCCGCGCGTGTGCATCGAACAGCATCTCGTGCGCCTGGCTGTAGTACGCCACCAAGCAGAAGGCGCGACTGGCCGCCAGCTTGGTGTGTGCCACCTCCAAGCGGCGGCGCAGCCCACCGATGAACAGGTACTCGCAGCTCCAGTCAAACTGGAATGCCTCGCCCAGCTCGAAGCTCAGCGGCACAAACCCCGCGCCGCGTGCCGCGTTGCCTTGTTCTTGCTGCCAGCGCTGGGCAAAAGCGTACACCGGCCCCCGGCTGCCGCTGTAGCCCTGCGCCCGCAGCGCTTCAAACATCGCCTTGATCCCGCGCCGATCGCGTTTGCTGCGATGGCTATCGGCCTTGAGCCATTGGCTCAACTGCTCCTTGTACGGGTCCAGGATGCTGGGGGCCGACACCCGTTGCGGGTATCGGGGCTCGACCATCTGTCCGTCCTTGAGCCACTTGGTGGCTGTATTGCGCGAGATGCCCAGCCTGCGGCTGGCCTCGCGCACCGACACGTCCTGCCTCAGCACGAGGCGGCGCAACTTGCTCAATGTGCTCACGTTGATCACTCCTGCCCCCCCGCGCTGAAAAATTCAGCACGATAGAGCGGCAACGTGGCTCAGATTTCAACGTGAACGCGTCCCGAAATGGCCCAGGTTTGGAAATGAATCAACAGCGAGCGGCCATTCGTATGTGTATTCGGAAGGGGCGGTGGCGTTCCCGGACGCGCTGGAGAAGCCCTCTCGGACCATCATCACCACTGAGGGAGGCTCGGGCGCCTCCCGTACGCGGCATGCGGTGTTGTCAAGCGATGGCCGCATCCGTCGGCTCACACCCGATGAGCTTGAGGAGCTCAACGGCTTCCCTCGGGGGTTCACCGCGATTGAGGGGCTGACCCCCTCACAGCGCGCATTTCTGATGGGAAATGCGCTCGTGTGCGGAATCGTCACCCGCATTGCCACCGCTCTCGCGGCGTAGCACAGGCGAGGTCGCGCCGCCTGGCGCGATCAACAATGAAGAAGGGGGTAGGCAACGTGCCTACCCTCTTTTTTGTCCCAACGACCTGCAATCCACCCTGTGTCCGCATCGTCGGCGGTGACAATTCGCAGGTCTCCAGCTCGAACGATCGTCAACAGCGGCCCCCTTGATGTTGGAGGGCAGCGGTTCGAGCGCCCGGCGCGGGCGCGTGGCCGCGCGTTGGGCGGCTTCGTACTGGGCGGCAGTTAGGCGGTGGGCGACGGTCATGGGGGGCGATCCCGAGAGTGGATGAGACCGTCATCAGGGCGCTGTCGGGCACTAAAGCCAAGATCGCGTGGTATTGCATGGCCGATATATCGTGTGATATAAACGAGTCTACAGAGCACGCGAGCGCCCCATGAAGCCCGAGCAGATCCGCCACCTTCGCAAGACATTGGACCTCACGCAGCAGCAGTTTTCAGAGCTGCTGGGGGTCTCGTTCGTCACGCTGAATCGATGGGAGAACGGGCAGTCAAAGCCCTCCGCGATGGGGTTGGCCAAGCTGCAGGAACTCGCGGTGCGCTCCGACGGCCGGGCTGTGGATGCTGGGGCTGTCAGTGGCGGCGCGGGTCCCGCCGACGGGCACGCTGAGGTTCCGCGCCTGGACTTCCTGGGTGACGCCAACGCCCTTCGTGTGCTCGTCGAGGGCGAGCGGCTGTCCTATGGACACCTGTTCAATCCTGCCTTCGCGACCGAGATCAGCGAGATCGACCCTCTGCCGCATCAGCGGATCGCGGTCTACCAGCGGATGCTGCCCCAGCACCGCCTGCGCTTCCTGCTGGCCGACGATGCCGGGGCAGGCAAGACGATCATGACCGGGCTCTACGTCCGCGAGAGCTTGTCTCGGCGGACGATCCGGCGCGTCATGATCGTGGCGCCGGCCGGTTTGGTGGGCAACTGGTACCGCGAACTGCACAAGCTCTTTCAGCTGCAGTTCAAGATCGTGACGGGCGCTGACGCCAAGGACGGCAATCCATTCGTCGGCCCCGGCAGCGACCTCGTCGTGGTGAGCATCGACAGCCTGCGCTCCCCGCGTCTGTTCAATGCCCTGCGCGACTCGCAGGTCGCGCCCTACGACCTCGTCGTGTTCGACGAGGCGCACAAGCTTTCCGCCAACCGCGACCTGGACGGGTCGTTCCGCGCGACCGACCGCTACCGCCTGGCCGAGGCGATTGCCGGCGTGCGGGATCTGCCCGAGGAGTGGCGCATGCCCTGGGCAGCGCACCACCTGTTGCTGCTCACGGCAACGCCGCACATGGGCAAGGAGTACCCCTACTACTGTCTTTGGCGGCTGCTGGAGCCTGAGATCTTCAGCACCGAGACCGCCTGGGCAAAGTTCCCGCGCGAGTCCCGTGACCGCTACTTCGTTCGCCGCGTCAAGGAGGAGATGGTCGACCTGCGCGGCAAGCCCTTGTATGCCCAGCGGCTCTGCGACACGGTCAGCTACGACCTCTCGCAGGGCGAGATCAGCGAACAGGCGCTGTACGACCGCACTACGGCCTACATCCGTCACTACTACAACCAGGCCCGACTGCTGAACCGTCAGGCCGCACGGTTCGCCATGACCGTGTTCCAGCGGCGCATGGCCAGCAGCACCTGGGCCTTGCTCTGCTCGTTCCGGAACCGCCTCGCCAAACTCAACGCCCTGATCGATGACATCCAGTCCGGCCGAATGCCCGAGGACGAACTCCGCAGTCAGCAGGAGCGCCTGAACCGCAAGGTGCGCGAGGGCCGATTGGTGGACGTCCTGGCCGCGAAGACAGCAGACGAGGAGACATCGACAGCCGGCGCCGAGGAACACGAAGAGAGTGAGGCCGAGGCGCTCGGGGCGTTCATCGCCACCAGCCTGGCGGAGCTGATGGACGAGCGCGGCCAGGTGCAAGAGCTGATTGCCCTGGCCGAAACCGTGCATGCGAGCGGCCAGGAGTCTAAGTTCGAGCGCATGGCCGAACTGCTGCGCGCGCCCCAGTACCGCGACCAGAAGGTCATCATCTACACGGAGCACCGGGACACCCTGGAGTTCCTAACTCGGCGTCTCGAAGGCATGGGCTACGCCGACCAGGTGGCCTACATCCATGGCGGGCTGGGTTTCGAGGAGCGCGACGCCCAGGTCGAGCGCTTCCGCAGACCCCACGACGCCGAAGGCAAAGGGGCTCGTTTTTTCATCGGCACCGACGCTGCGGCTGAGGGCATCAACCTGCAGTTCTGCTGGATCCTGTTCAACTACGACGTGCCATGGAACCCTGCGCGGCTTGAGCAGCGCATGGGCCGCATCCACCGCTACGGCCAGAAGCGGGATCGCGTCGCCATCGTCAACCTTGTCGCCGGCAAGACCCGCGAGGGCCGGGTCATCAAGACCCTGCTGGACAAGCTGGAGGAGATCCGCAAGCAGCTCGGCTCCGACAAGGTGTTCGACGTGGTGGGCCGCATCTTCGAAGGCATGGCCATCACCGACTACATCCAGCGGGCGGTCGAGTCCGACGACGAAGCGGACAAGAAGGCCCTGGAGCTGGCCGGTCAACTGACGCCGGAGCAGATCAAGGCCATCGAGGCGCGCGAGGCGTCCATCTACGGCACCGGCGGTGATGTGCTGAGCGATCTGCCCCAGCTCCGCGAGGCCATGGCCATCGAGGAAATGCGCCGCCTGCTGCCCGGCTATGTGCGCCGCTACCTCGAACACGCCGCTCCGGTAGTCGGCATTGACTTCGTCGGTGATCTCGATGAGCACTTCTTCATGCGGCCACGCAAGCGCGGCGTTCTCGACAGCATCCTTCCCTTACTCGAAACCTACCCGGAGTCGGCGCGCAACCGGTTCACCGTGTACCGCCCCGACGACGGGCGCGATGCCATCTTCCTGCATCCCGGTGAGCCCGTCTTCGAGCGGCTGTCGGCCATTGCCATCGACGGCGCCCGCAACCAGGCACTGCGTGGCGCGATCTTCACCGACGTCAGCGCCACCGCCCCGTACTTGTTCCATGTGGCACGCGTCAGCGTCGAGCGCGGCGTCGACCCGGGACTGCCTGCATTCCACAGCCCGGATGCCATCGAGCAGCGCCTGGTCGGGCTCAAACAGTACGCCGATGGACGCCTGATCGAGACGCCGGTCGAACACCTGCTGCTCCTGAAACCGACCCCGAAGCCTAGCCCCGGCAGCGTCGTTTTCCTGGCTCAAAGCGACACGTGGCGCCTGGCCGCGCAGGAGCATATCCAGCGCGACATGGTTGCCAAGCTGGCGGATCTGCAGCGCATGAGCGCCACGACGCGGCTCACGGAAACTGAGGAGTACCTGCAACGAGCGTTCGATTACCAGGAGTCCGAGCTGGCCGCAGCGCGCAAGCGCTTCACTGAAAAGTCCCGCGACGGCAACCGTGCCGCTCATGCCGAGCTGGATCGCATCAAGGCCCAGCAGAAGAGTCTGGCCCAGCGTCGTGAGCAGGCATTGCTGCAGGCTCGGCGCGAGGTCGAACTGATCCAGCCCGGCCGCGTCGAGATGCTGGCCACCGCGCTGATTCAGCCATCCACCGATCCCGACGACATCAAGGCCCGTGATGTTGAAGTCGAGCGTATCGCCGTCGAGGTCGCCATCGCGTTCGAGGCGGCCCAAGGCGCCGACGTGCGCGATGTCTCCACACCCCCTAAGGCGCGCTTGGCCGGCCTGAACGACTACCCGGGTTTTGACCTCATGTCCAAGCGCGCCAGCGAGGAACGCGGCATCGAAGTGAAGGGGCGTATTGGTGTCGGTGAGATCGAACTGACCGAGAACGAGTGGGCCCGCGCCTGCATCCTGCGCGAGCGCTACTGGCTATATGCCGTGTTCGACTGCGGCGGTGTGCAACCACGGCTCCTCAGGGTGCAGGACCCCTTCGCCAAGCTGATCGCCAAGGCACGCGGCAGCGTTGCCATCGCGTACAGCGACATCGCCAACGCTTCGGAGGCCGCCGAATGAACTCGCTTGAGATCCACACTGGAGGCGAGCCGCGCCTCACCGCCCCCAAGGAGAGTGCACGCGTCCGCGAACGTGAGCTGCTCCGTGTAGCCGGGCAACTCACCGGTGCTGACGCCGCCACAGCGGCGCAAGCCGCGCGCATGGAAGTCCTGAAGTGGGCTGCCCAGCAAGTTGGCGATCAACTACCCGAAGCAGCGACGGAGGGGCGATCCTTCGAGTATCTGCGTGGTGGACGAACCTGCATCGCCGCAGGCATCACCGACGACCACCGAGCGCTGTGGGCGCTGCGCGTGGACCGGCCCGATGCCAATGTTGCGCAGCGCACCTGGACCACGGAGGTTGTCGTTGGTCACGCCCCGGGTGGGTCGAGTGCCCTGTTCAGCCTGCGGCTGCTTGCCAGCAGTCCTGAAACAAGTCTCCAGGTTGAGCCTGCGGTCCCCGGCCTGGTGCGACAGATTGCAACCACCTGTGGACTGCAGCAGAGTGGCAGCCGGCTCGACGCAACACCATGGATCATCCAATCTGAAGACGCTGCGCACGAGCTTGTTGCTGCGCTCCTCAGCCCCGGCCGCACGGTGCCCTACCTGGTCTGCTCCGTCGCTGAGCGCGAGACTCAGCCGGGCATCAACAGCCAAATGCTCGCCAAGGTCACCTTGGGGATCGCCAGAGTGGTGGTTGTCCCTGCGGCCCACACCTGGATGCTGACTCAACATCTGGGCAAACCGCTCTCGGTCTTCAACGGCGCCGTTCGCGCTTACATGCCCGGCTTCTCGTACGACGCGAACCCCTACGCACACCGGCTCTTCTTCATCGACCCGCAGCCCAACGAAGAGCGCGCCAAGTCGACGCTCACCGCGCTGCGCTGGCTTGCTGCCAACGAAAGCATCCGGCGCCTGCACCTGGGCGCTGATGTACTCGCCTTCTCCGCAGTCCGTGAGGCCAGTCTGGATGTCGAACGCGAGCGCCTGAAGCAAACTGGTTCGGCCGACACCGAACAACTGCGGGCTGCCCAGGCGCAGATCGATGCATTGAAGGATGACTTGCGTCGATCCGTCGAAACCCAGCAATGGCTGTCTGACGAGCACACGTCTATCGAAGAGCACGCGCAGAGCCTGGAGCAGCAGCTCCGTGGTGCCCAGTTCCGGATCCAACAGCTGCTGGACCAGATCAAGGCGCGCGGCGACGAACCTGATGCTGGCATCCAACTTCCTGAGAGCTGGGACGCCTTCGCGGACTGGTGCGACGAGGTGCTCGGCGGACGTGTCGCGTTGTCGGGCCGCGCACGTAGGGAAACCAAGTCGGCTGGCTTCGATGACCCGCAAACTGCCGCCCGCTGCCTGCTCTGGCTGGCCAATGAGTACCGCGACTCGCGCATCAATGGCGCCAGCGGTGACCTGCGCAAGCCGGTCGACGAAGGCATCCACAACGAGCGCTGCGGCGCTGACAGCTTCGAGTTCGGCTGGGGAACCCGCAAGGTGTCTGTCGAGTGGCACCTCAAGAACGGCGGCAACACCCGCGATCCGCGTCGCTGCCTGCGCATCTACTACTTCTGGGACGAGGAAAGCCAAATGGTGGTAATCGCCACCATGCCGGCACACATCCGGACCGGGGCGACCTGAAGGAACCAACCATGAACAATGACAAACGGCTCATCGAAGTCGCCTTTCCGCTCAAGCAGACATCAATCGACTCGGTGCATGAGAAGAACGTGCGCCACGGGCACATCTCCACGCTGCACATCTGGCCGGCACGTCGCCCCCTTGCGGCCAGCCGTGCGGCGTTGATCGCCACGCTGTTGCCCGACCCGGGCGACAAGGACAAGCGCGATGAGCTCCTGAAGCGGCTGGGCGGAACGCTCAACAAGACGCTCAAGAAAAAGAAGATGCCCAGCGGGCGCATCGAAGAAATCGAGGCCTGGGAGACCGATGGGGGCGTCTTGCGGTGGGGGCGCGAGGTTGGCCCGGACATGGAGTGGTTCCGGGACGAGATCCGGCGTGTCTACGGCGGCCGTCAGCCCAAGGTACTCGACCCGTTCTCTGGCGGCGGCGCCATACCGTTGGAAGCTATGCGCCTGGGCTGCGACGTGACTGCAGTGGACATCAATCCCGTCGCGTGGCTCGTGCTCCGGTGCACGTTGGAGTACCCGCAGAGGCATGCGAACTTCAATCGACCGCTGCCGGCATTCGTCAGCACGGACGAGACGTTCATGACGGGCTACCTCAAGGCGAAGGACATGACGCCGGCGCAGATCAAGCGCCATCTTCGGGATGCCAAGACCAAGCAGGCAGTCCTGCCGCCTTCCAGCGTCATGGAGACGGTTGAACGTGGTGAGAACCTGAGCTTCCTGGAGCGCCCAGAGGTCGATTCCGATCTCATGCAGGCCGGCTTGGCCTGGCATGTCCGGGCATGGGGCCGATGGGTCCTGGAGAGGGCTCGCGCGGAACTCGCAACGTTGTACCCGACCTATGCCGAGTACTGCTCCGTCAAACCGTATCGGCGCGTTCATCTTGATGTGGACGAACCCTTGAAACTGGTGCCGAGCAACGACGCTGGTGAGCACCAAGTCGACGTCCTGAACGCAGGATTCGATGCCGCGCATCTGGACAACCCCGCCAATCCACGCTGGGTTGCAAAGCCCACGGTTGCATACCTGTGGGCCCGCACTGTCAACTGCAAGGCGTGCCGCGCCGAAGTGCCTTTGCTGAAGACACGCTGGCTCGCCAAGAAGGACAACAAGCGCGTGGTGCTGACCATGCGGCCGCGCGGGGATCGGAGCGGCGTCGAGTTCGGGATCGAGACGGATGCCAAGACCCAAGGCGGGAACGCGGCGCAGAAGCGCGAGTACGACAAGAAGCTCGGGCAGGGGACCATGAGCCGCTCTGGAGTCACGTGCCCCTGTTGCGGAACCATCATGACGATGGAAGACCTTCGACTCGCAGGTCGCACTGATCGACTCAGCGCGGTCATCACGGCTGTCGTGGTGGATGGAATGGCAGGGAAGGAGTACCGCCTACCGACGTTGCATGAAGTCGAGGTTGCGCGTTCCGCCAGCTCACGGCTCGAACAGGTTTTCGCCGAGGTGCCGTTTGGAATGCCCACCGAGCGGTTGGCAGGAGCAGATGCACTGGGCTTCCGTGTTCCCCTTTACGGCCTCGATTGCTGGCACAAGATCTACAGCCCGCGGCAACTGGTCGCCCTTGGTTGCTTCGTCAAGGCGATCAGGCAGGCGCGCCAGGAACTGGCTAATGCAGGCTATGACGCGGCAGAGGTTGAGGCGCTTTCCGCATTCCTGCAATGCGGCTTCGACCGCATGCTCGACTTCAACTCCAGCATCCTGGCGTGGATCACTAGCGTCGAGGCGATCGGACACACGTTCGTGCGGTTTGCACTGCCCATGAATTGGGACTTCAGCGAAGCAGCCCCCATCAATGATGTTCGCGGCGGATGGTGGATGTGCCTCGAGGCCGTCGGCGAGTCAATCGAAACGATCTTGCGCGCTGCGAATTCAGTCGCACCGATTCCAAAGGTACTCAACCAGAGCGCCATCGAGTGCCCCGAGGTGGGCACCTTCGACGTCATCGTCACCGACCCTCCGTACTACGACGCCATCCCTTACTCGGACTTGATGGACTACTTCTACGTCTGGGACCGACGTCAGCTCGCAGACGTCTCAGATGCCTATCGGCTGGCATTTGATGCCCCCTTGGGACCGAAGTGGCGCAACGACACGAACGACGGCGAGCTGATCGATGACTCGTCACGCTTCGGCGGGAACCGTGAGGCCTCAAAGCGCAACTATGAAGATGGCATGGCACGGTCGTTCAAGGCTTGCCATACCGCGCTTCGCCCAGAAGGCCGCCTCGTCATTGTGTTTGCACACAAGCAGCCCGATGCCTGGGAAACGCTGGTGTCGGCCATCATCAAGGCGGGCTTCGTTGTTGATGGGTCCTGGCCTATCCAGACCGAGCAGGCGGCGCGCATGCGTGCACAAGGATCGGCTGCGCTGGCGTCGTCAGTGTGGCTCGTTTGCAAGAAGCGTGATTCGCTCGCACGCGCCGGTTGGGACACCCAGGTGCTCAAGGAGATGGAAGCCAGCATCAAGAGCAAGCTGCGCGACTTCTGGGACGCGGGCATCCGCGGGCCTGACTTCATCTGGGCCGCCACCGGTCCGGCGCTGGAGTCGTACAGCCGCTATCCGGCGGTGAAGAAGGCGTCGGAGCCTGGCGCTTTGATGTCGGTCACCGACTTCCTGGGGCATGTCAGACGCATCGTGGTCGACTTCGTCGTTGGCCGCGTGCTGTCTCATGGTCAGGGCGAGCCCACGCCCGGCGACCATCCACTGGACGATGTGACGACCTACTACCTGCTTCACCGCAACGACTTCGGTCTCAAGGAGGCGCCGGCCGGGCCGTGCATCCTGTACGCCGTGTCTTGTGGCCTGTCTGAGCGTGAACTGACCGACCAGTACGAACTGCTCGTGCGCAGCGGCAGCGCGGCAGCGGCAGAAGACGAAGAAGACGCTGACGAAGACGAGGACGGTGATGCCGATGAGTCGCCGTCGTCGGGCGGAGGCGGTAAGTACAAGCTCAGGGACTGGCGCGCTCGAAAGCACCGCTCGCTTGGCATGGAAACGGCCAGCGGCCGCGCGATTCCGTTGATCGACCAGGTGCACAAGCTGATGCAGCTCTGGGTGGCGGGCGACGCCGTCAAGGTCAATGAATTTCTGGACAGCCGCGCGTTGCGCCGCAGCCAGGTGTTCATTCAGCTGATCCAGGCATTGATCGAGAAGAGTCGCGCAGAGGGCTGCACGGAAGAGTGCTCGATCCTGGAGCGCTTGCAGAACTACCTGCGCCAAGTCGGCAGTACCGCTCAAGCCCCGCTCGGCTTGGAATAAGGACAAGGAGAACCATCGATGGCCAAGACCACCACCAAGCCCTGGCACCAGGTCGTGCAGTTGCGCGACGACATCACCAACCAGGAGCTGTCGCAGAAGCAGTTTGCTGCGGACCTGTACGACGTCGTGATGCACCGGAACCCGGGCGTTTACCACGACGCCAAGGAGTTCTTCGCGCTGACCTACCCCACGGTCAAGTTGCGCGACCTCGCGCGCGATGTCACGCACCGCCTGTCGGGCAAATCAGAGAAGGCAGTCCGTCAGCTGCACATGACCTTCGGTGGCGGCAAAACGCACTCGCTGATCACGCTGGTGCATCTGGTTCGTGATCCGGCGGCGCTGCCCGACATCCCGGCAGTGCAGCAGTTCAAGGCGCACTGCGCGCTTGAAGCGGGCTTACCCAAGGCACGCGTGGCTTCGGTGGTGTTCGACCGCTTGGACGCAGAAAAGGGCATGGAGGTCACTGCGCCGGACGGCACTGTGGCCACCATCAAGATGCCCTGGAGCGCGATTGCCTGGCAGCTCGCCGGCCCGGCTGGCATGAAGTTGCTGAAGGACGACGGCACAGAGCGCGCCACACCCCCTGCAACCGGCGTGATGGAGGACCTGCTCAAGCTCGTCCGGAAGGACGGGTCGGGGGTGCTGATCCTGTTCGATGAGGTGCTGTGGTTTGTGCGCGTGATGGCGGACACCGATCCCGCTTGGATCGGCCGCATGCGCGAGTTCATGCACAGCCTGACCCAGGCCGTGGCCAAGGTGCCGCAGTGCTGCCTTGTGGCCTCGCTGCTGGCGTCTGACCCCGGCAAGATGGATGAGCTCGGCAAGCAAATCAGCAAGGAGCTGTACGACGAGTTCAAGCGGGTCGCCGATGAGGGCATCCAGCCGGTTGAAAGCCAGGACGTTCCGGAAATCCTGCGGCGACGCTTGCTCAAGCTGGAAAGCTACACCGACCGATCGCAGTGGCCCAGCCAGGTATTCGGTGCACTCGGCGGCGTTCAGAGCATCGACGAGTACACGGCGAAGAACCGCGCGGCCGAGGAGAAGCGCTACACGGACGCCTACCCCTTCCACCCTTCATTGATCGAGACCCTGTATCAGAAGTGGACGCAGCTCGAGGGCTTCCAACAGACTCGCGGCATCCTGAAGACCTTGGCCTCCGCGCTGCGTGACGCGGTCAAGTGGGACCAGCAGCCGCTTATCGGTGCGCAGATTTTCCTGGTCGAGCCGAAGGCCGATGGCTTGAGTGTCGCGGCGCGCGAGCTGGCGAACGTGGCGCAGCTGGAGCAGTACGAAGGCCGCCGCCAGAACTGGACGGCCATCTTGGAGGCCGAGCTGGTCCACGCGCGAAAGGCACAGGACAGCTTGCTCGGCGTTCAACAGCGAGAAGTCGAGCAAGCGGTGATGGCGACCTTTCTTCACTCGCAGCCCATTGGACAGCGCGCCACCACGCGTGACCTCAAGGTGCTGATCGGCGTAGGTGCGCCTGACCGGATCGAGCTGGACAAGGGCTTGTCACGCTGGTCCGACGCCTCCTGGTATCTCGACGACACGTTCACAGGCGACCGTGAGGGGGGCTTGCCGAAGGTGTGGCGCCTTGGGTCCAAGCCGAACCTGAAGCAGATGCACCACGACGCCCGACAGAATGTCAGCGCCACGCTGGTCGACGAGGTCTTGGAGAAGGAGATCCGTGGCGCGGGCAAGCTGACGGAAGGTGCACGCGGCGCAGGTGCCAAGGTGCATGTCCTGCCGGCCCGCCCAGCAGACATAGAGGACGACGGCGAGTTCCACTACGCCGTGCTGGGACCGAAGGCGGCAAGCAATGGAAAGCCCAGTGCGGAGGCCAAGCGCTTCATCGATGAGACGACCGGGCCCGAGAAGCCGCGCGCGCAGAACCGCAACGCGGTGGTGCTTGCGGTGCCATCCAAGGAGGGCATCGATGTCGCCCGCGAGAAGGTCCGCGACCTGCTTGGGTGGGAGAAGGTCCGCGAGATGCTCAAGGAGCGCAGCGACATCGATACCGCTGCGACGACCCGCCTCGAAGGCAATGTTCGCGCCGCGCGCGGCGAGATGGTGTCGCAGATTGTCATGGCCTACTGCATCGCCGTCACGGTCAACGACGGCAACGACGTAGCAGCCTACCGCATCAATGTCGACAACGACCCCTTGTTCCCGAAGATGGTGGCGGACAAGCGCCTGCGGATCGAAAGCTCGGCGGTGAACGCCGAGGCCCTGCTGCCAGGTGGCCCTTTTGATCTGTGGAGTGCCGGTGACAAGGCGCGCTTCGTCAAGGATCTTGTTGGCGCGTTCGCGGCGACCGCCAAACTGCCGAAGATGCTGAACCGCGCGGCGATTCTGGAGACGCTGCTCCAGGGCTGCGAGGCTGGTGACTTTGTGCTCCGGGTCACGCGTGCCGACAAGTCGACCCGAACGTTCTGGAAGTGCCGCCCGGATGACAACGCGATCCAGGACTTGAGTCTGGAAGTCGTTCTCTCTGATGCCGCAGTGCTTTCCGAGCTGGATCCGCAGCTTCTGGCACCGAGCAAGTTGCCTAAGCTGTGGGAGAAGGATCCAGTGACGCTGGCCGATCTGTCGGCGTACTTCTCTGGCAAGCACTTCGTCGAAGTGGACAAGGGCGGCTACACCGAGAACCTGCTTATCCCGGCGGCAACGTCACAGGCGATCACCGATGGGGTCGCCAGTGCCGTCAAGGGCGGTCGGGTTTGGCTGGTCAATGGAACCGTCAGTGTGCTGGCGGAGGATGTCCCGGCAGGCTTCATCAACGACACGGCACAACTCTTCCCGCCACCGCTGCCGCTGGCCGGCGTCGATGTGTTGCCGACGCAGTTGCCCACGGCATGGCAAGGTGAGGCGACCAACGCGCATCTTATTCATGCTGCGCTGTCGTCAAAGGTGGGCAAGGTGCTGCCCTGGACGCGGGTCGTCGGCGCTCTGGACGAGGCCTTCAGGCTGGGGCTGATCGAACGCGCGCTCGACTCCGGCGCATGGCCGTGCGATCTCGGCGGTGCCGCTGCGGTCAAGATCGTGACCCGCAAGAGTGAGGCCAAGGAGCCGCCTCCGACCAAGCACCACGGGTCGAAGGCTGCAAGCGCTGACCTCCAGACCCACGAGGTCCAGGATCTCGCCGACAGCATCGACGCCCTGAGGGAGGCGACGGCCGGGCATCCTTTCCGCATCCGTGTGACGGTGGAGATCGGCGACGGCAGTCAGGTCGATCAGTCGATTCTCGACAAGGTGAACGCTGTCCTTGCGCAGGTCAAGGCGGGCTGGAAGGCTGAGTAATCGACGGGCACGAACAGACAGACATGCGCTTCATCGCCGGCCCCCTCAACAAGCAGCTACTTCAAAACCTTCTCGCCGAGGTCATCGAACCCTGCACGCGTGTTCGGGCGGCGGTTGCCTACGCCAACCGCGACAACCTCCAGCTGTTCGAGGCTTGCGCAAAGCACCTGAAGCCACTGGAGTACTTCGGCCGATATGACTACACCGTGGCCGTCGATCCGGCGGTGCTTAAGTGGTTCCTCGACAAGGCCAGCCCGAACTTCGACTGCAAGCTGGTGCCCGACATCCTGCATGCGAAGGTCATCTGGTGGGTGGATGCGGGCGCGTACATCGGGTCTGCCAACCTGTCTGACCGAGCCTGGATATCGAACATCGAAGCCGGCACGTTCTTGTCGCATGACGAGCTTGTCGAGACAGGCATGGAGCGGGAGCTCCTGCACTTCTTCGAGGAAGTGGATGACCGCGCTCGGCCGCTGACCAAGGAGATTTACCAAGAGCAGCTTCGTCTTGCAGATCGCCGCTCAGACCTTGCGAAGCGCGACTACGGGCTTGAGCAGCAATTCGACAAGGACCGCTTGTTGCCGAAGAACCAGGGCTTGGTGTTCGTCGACACAAAGCCGTCGTCCGAGAAGCGCTTTCACAAGTTCGAGCAGGACTGGAACGACACGCTGCAGGTGATGCGTTCCATCGCAGCCAGAGTCTCCGCGTCGGGCGCCAAACCGGGCTGGATCGACGCATCGGTGGCCCCTGGCGTTCAGGCCGACCAGTTCCTGCATGCCTACTACTACAAGCAGGTCAAGGACGGAAACCGCCACCCCTACGAGGAGTTCTTCGCCAGGAACTCCAAGAACCCGGAGATGGCTCTGCGGGATGCATTGGACTGGTGGCATGCCGCCGACTTCGATCACTCTTTCGAAGAGCGCACGATCTATGAGTGGTCGCCACGACTGCACGAGCTTCTGGCACGCGACCGCATCTTGAAGTTGACCGAGGAGGAGTTCGTCGACGCCATCTCGCGCGTCCATGCGATACGCGACCACGCCATCAAACAAGAGAACGAGCATCTGGGCCTACCCGATAGCCCGCAGGCAGGCGACGACAAGGTTCAGAAATTCGGCGAATGGCTATGGCGGCAGAGGTCACGCGAGGGCAAGACCGTGCTCGACCTGTTGAACTACGTCGTCTGGGGCAACGGAAGCGTCGCGGCCCGGCTCTGGAACGCGATCCGAAGCGACCAGTGGGCAATCCCTCACATCGGCCTGAGCAGCCTTGGGGAGGTTGTCGGCTGGGCTCGCCCTGACGAGTTCCCGCCACGGAACATGCGCACCAGCAAGGGGTTGCGGGCGCTGGGGTACAACGTCAGGATTGGTGTGTGAGGTCAGTCGCGACGAGCATGACTTCGGCTTCGCGCCGGGCGACAAGGCCAAGAAGCACCTTCCCGCCACCGTAAACCCATCGGCGCAGCTCGATGGCAGCGCCTGACCAGTCCCGCTGATTGGCGCGCCGCCGCAACGTCGATGTCTGTAGCCGCCCGGCGCCGAGGTTGAACGTGAAGTCCACGATGGCCCCGAGCCGCCCCTCAGCCTCCGAATCGGAACGACCACCGGCTCCCCTGTCGGGGGCGGGTTGTCGTGGTTCTCACAGATGAACAGCAGATGGCCATCGGTCGCGGCGAGTGCGGCGAACAGCAAGGCCGTGCTCGGCGTGTAGCAGGACGTCGTCGGTGGCGGCACCGGGATCACCAGCGAGCTGATCCCGGGCGGTGGCGGCACCGCTCTCTGATACCGACCACGCCAGCAGCGAAGGTCACGCTTGAAGCTAGAGCGGTGGTTCGATGAGAGAACTGCCGATGGCGCCGCCGCAGGTGATGGTGTTCCAGGTCCGCGATGGGACCGAGATCGTGCGCTCGTTCCCTGCTGGCACCCGACGTTCCTCGCTCAACGACAGGCACATGCCGCTGGCTGCACTGACGCAAGGAAACAACGCGCGTGTGCAGCGGATTTGCACACGGATTCCCAAAATTCGCATCTGCCGCGGAAAAACAAAACCCGCATGAAACCTAGATTTCATGCGGGTTTGAAGCTTGGTGGCCTGGGGCGGAATCGAACCACCGACACGCGGATTTTCAATCCGCTGCTCTACCAACTGAGCTACCGGGCCTTGGAAAGACGGCGAGTATAGCAGCTTGCCGGGGCCTGGCTTCAGCCGAACTGCCCGCGCTTGGCGCGGGCGAGGTCGACGCCGAGCTGCTTGAGTTTTCGGTACAGGTGGGTGCGCTCCAGGCCGGTCTTTTCGGCCACGCGGGTCATGGAGCCGGACTCCTTGGCCAGGTGGTATTCGAAGTAGGCCTTCTCGAATTCGTCGCGCGCTTCGCGCAGCGGGCTGTCGAGGTTGAAGGTCTGCTGCGGCTGCGGGCCCATGGGCAGGGTAGACAGGCCGTTGCCGTTGACGTGCGCGAGGCCGTTGCCGACCTGGTGGGTCGTCATGGCCTCTTCGACGGTGAATTCCATGCTGCTGCCGATGCGGGTGGGCATGAGCAGCGGCTCGACTTTGGCAGGCGCCTTGTTCAAGCCCTGGTCCACCGCCTTGAGCAGCTTCTGCAGCGTGATGGGCTTTTCAAGGAAGGCGCTGGCGCCGATGCGGGTGGCTTCGACGGCGGTGTCGATGGTGGCGTGGCCACTCATCATGATGACCGGCATGGTGAGCTGCCCGGTGCTGGACCATTCCTTGAGCAGCGTGACGCCGTCGGTGTCGGGCATCCAGATGTCGAGCAGCACAAGGTCGGGCCGCAGCTGCTGGCGCACGCTGCGCGCCTGCGCCGCGTTTTCTGCCAGTTCGACGGTGTGACCTTCGTCGTTGAGGATTTCGGAGAGCAGATCCCGAATGCCGAGTTCGTCGTCAACCACCAGAATCGTTGCCATGCGTGCGGGGTCCCTCGGGGCCTGTTGTCAATCTGCAACTGCGAATGATAGCGACACTTGCGCACCGATGACGCGCCCATCCGTCATCCGATTGCTGAGATCCACGCGGCCGCCGTGCTCGTCCATGATCTTCTTGACCACCGCCAGGCCGAGCCCGGTGCCCTTGGCCTTGGTGGTGACGTAGGGCTCGAAGGCGCGCTTGAGGATGTTCTCGGCAAAGCCAGGGCCGCTGTCGATGACGACCAGGCGCACCCACTGGCCGCTGTCGGAGCGGCGGGTGCGCAGCAGCACTTCGGCGCCCGGCTGGCCGGCCATGGCGTCTTGCGCGTTCTGCACCAGGTTGTGGATGAGCTGGCGCAGCTGCTGCGCGTCGGCACGCACCTTGGGCAGCCCGTCGGCGAGTTCGCAGCGCACCGGCGTGGCGGCGTGTTCGTAGAGCACGAGGGTGTCGCGCACGGCGGCGTTGAGGTCGGTCGGCGCGAGCTGCGCGGCGGGCAGGCGCGCGTAGTCGCGGAACTCGTTGACCAGGCGTTTCATGGCGTCGACCTGGTCGCCGATGGTGCGCACGGACTTGGTGAGCAGCGCCTGCTCGGTGGGCTGCAGCTTGCCGTCGAGCTTCATGGCCAGGCGCTCGGCCGAGAGCTGGATGGGCGTGAGCGGGTTCTTGATCTCGTGCGCCAGCCGGCGCGCCACCTCACCCCACGCCTTGGCGCGTTGGGCCGACACGACCTCGGTGACGTCGTCGAACACCAGCAGGCGTTCGTTGTGCGGCAGCAGCGCGCCGCGGGCGATGAGCGTGATGGTCTGGTCGAACGGTGACTGGCCGTCGGCGCTGAGCTCGAATGACTGCAGCCAGTAACCGCCCTCGTGCGGCGTTTCCTGGCCCAGGAAACGATCGAACTGCTGCAGCACACCGCCGGCCAGCGCCTCCAGCCCCGGCACCTCGGTGATGGGTTCGCCCAGGTGCACGTTGAGCGGCGCGTGCAGGATGCGCGCGGCACCTGGGTTGGCGCTGACGAGGCGGTTGCGATCGTCGAACACGACGACGCCGGCGGTGAGGTTGTCCAGAATGGTCTGCAGGTTCTCGCGCGCGGCGTCCACCTGGGTCATGCTGGTTTGCACCGCTTCGCGCGCGTCGGCCAGGTCTTGCGTCATGTGAGCGAAGGTGCGCGTGAGGCCGGAGAGCTCGTCCTTGGCGGGCAGCGCGGCCTTGGGCGTGAGGTTGCCCGCCGCCACCTCGCGCATCCCCTCGGCCAGCACGATGAGCGGGCGGATGAGCTGGTTGCCCAGCAGCACGGCCAGCAGCACGGCGCCGAACACGGCCAGGAACAGCGCCAGCGTGAGCGTGCCGATGTACATGCTGCGCAGGCCCTCGCGGGCCAGCGCACGTTCCTGGTACTCGCGGTTGGCGGCCTGCACCGCCAGCGCGTCGACGATCAGCGTGGACGGCAGCGGCACGATGACCTGCAGGTAGCGCGCCTCGGCGTCGAACGCAAAGCTCGGCGGGTTCACCAGCGCCAGCACCTTTACGCGCGCCTGGCTGGCGGCCAGCGCGGCCTGCAGCGAGCCGCTGTCGCCGTCCTCCAGGCCCTCGATCTGCGCCAGCACGCGGTTGAAGCGCACGTTGCGCAGCGTGGCGGGGTCGGGTCGCTCGGGCGCGATGTCGAACCGCGAGCTGCCGGCGCTGCCCAGGGGCTGGCCGGAGGCGCTGAAAAGCACCACGTCGTTGGCGTTGAGTTGTTCGCGCACGCGGTCGAGCGCAAACACCGCGCTGTTGTTGCTCAAGCGCGAGAGCCCGTCGGCGGCCAGGCGCGTCTTGCTGGCGGCGTCGGCGGCCAGGGTGTCGAGCGTGGTGCGCCCGAGGTTGAGGCCCGCGGTGAGCGCGGTCTCCACGCGCACGTCGAACCAGCTTTCGATGGAACGGGCCACGAACTGGTAAGACACGGTGTAGATCAGCAGCCCGGGCAGGATGCCGACCAGGCCGATGATGGCCGCGAGCTTGACCAACAGGCGGCTGCCGAACTTGCCGCGCTTGAGGCGCAACGCCAGCCGCACACCGAGCCACAGAATCACCAGGCCCAGGCCGGCGGCGGCGGCCACGTTGATGGAGACCAGCAGCGCGAAATTGCGCTCATAAAACTCGCTGTTGCGCGTGGCCAGCGTGAGCAGGAACAGCAGCACCATGCCCAGGCCGGTCATGAAGATCAGCCCGGCCACCACCGCCCAACGCACGGCGGCAGGCTTCGGGGAATGGGGTTGCAGCGGGTTCACGCGTTCGGGCGGGGTCAGCGCCCCGGGGGGTCGGCGGCGTCCGCGCCGGCATCGGCTGCGCGCGGCTCACTGCCGGCACGGGCTTCGGCAGGCAACTCGGGCGAGGCGGCGTTGGGCACGCGCATTTCCTGCTCCAGCGCCATGGACCACTCGGCCTGCGAGCCCAGGCCGATCTGGAACGGACGCGGCAGCAAGGTGAGATCGAGCCGGAAATCGAACAGCACGTAGTGTTCACCGCCCGCCTCGAGCTGACGCGCGTCGGCCAGGCGCCAGCGCGCCACGTGCCCCACCGTGGCCAGCGCTTCCTCCAGCGTGTCGTGGTTCTGGTGCAGGGCGTATTGCAGGCCGGCACCGCCGGCCGAGCCACCCGCGTCGGTGGACACGCTCACACGCCACAACCTTGTGAGCGGCTGGTACGCCAGACGCAACACGCGACGCTGGGTCGTCACGCGCTTGTCGGTCCAGTACCAGCGGTCGCGGTAGACGCTGGCCTCCCACACGAAATACAGGGGCACGCCCTTGATCAGCGCGTCCTGCACCGCACCGTGTGGCGTGAGGGACAGGCGGGCGTTGAGGTAGAGCGCCTCGGGTGTGCGCTGCAGCAGGAACTGCCGCAGCTCGGGGGGCTGTGCCCAGGCCAGCAGCGGGCACAGCAGCAAGCCCAGCAGGGCGGCACGCAGCAAGCGCGCCCAGCCCCCTTGGCCCGGGCGGGCCTGCTCAGCGGGGGCGGGCCTTGTCAAAGCACGCGTAGAAGAAGCCGTCCGGTCCACCCGATCGATTGTCGTTGAACTCCCCCTGGGTACCGGGAAGACCCGGAAACAGGTGGCCTGGCGCGGGGGCTGGCCGGGCATCGGTGTGGCGTTGAAGGAACGCTTGTGCCTGGTCTTCGCCTTCGGCCCGGAAAACCGAGCAGGTGGCGTAGACCAGCCGCCCACCCGGGCGCAGCAGCGGCCAAAGTGCCTCAAGCAGCGTGCGCTGGGTCTGCGCCAGCGCGGCGACGTCGCTGTCGCGGCGCAGCCAGCGCACATCGGGGTGGCGCCGCACGATGCCCGATGCGGTGCAGGGTGCGTCGAGCAGGATGGCGTCGAACGGCTGGCCGTTCCACCAGGTATCGGGTTGGGCCGCGTCGGCGCAGCGCACCTCGGCCTGCAGGCCCAGGCGCTGCAGGTTGTCGCGCACGCGCTCGCAGCGCTGCACATCGACATCGAGCGCCAGCAGGTCGGCGTCGATACGCTCGAGCAGGTGCGCGGTCTTGCCGCCGGGCGCGGCGCAGGCATCGAGGATGCGCGGACGGCCGTTGCCGAAACCGGCTTGCAGCAGCAGCGGCGCGGCCATCTGCGCCGCCTCGTCCTGGACCGAACACCAGCCGTCGGCAAAACCGGGCAGCTGCTCCACCGGCAGGGCGCGCGCGAGTTCCAGGCCGTCCTCACCCACGGCGCGGCTGGCCACACCGTGCTGTGCCAGGGCGGCGGCCACCGCATCCCGCGTGATGCGGCGGCGGTTGACGCGCAACGTCATCGGGCCGGGCCGGTTGTTGGCGCGCAGGATGGCTTGCCAGTGCGCGGGCTGCTCGCGTTGCAGGCGATCGATCCACCAGCGCGGGTGGTTCCATTGCGCCACCGGGTCGGCGTCGATCGCGGCGCGCAAGGCGGGGGCCTCGCGCAGGTAGCGGCGCAGGCAGGCGTTGAGGAAGCCGGCCTGGCGCTGCCATCGCGGGTCGTCGCGCGCGGCCCGCACCGCCTGGTCCACCACGGTGTGTGCCGGGTAGCTGGCGCCCGGCGTGTCGGGTGCGACCAGCAGCGCCAGTGCTGCGCACATCAGGGCGCGCAGCGGAGGCGGTGGCGCACGGTCGGCCAGCCGCGCCACCAGGGCTTCGGTGGTGCCCAGTTCGCGCAGCGCGTGAAAGGCCAGCGCCTGCACGCCGGCGCGCAGCGGCGCAGGCACCGCCGCCAGCGCGTCGCCCAGCGAGCGACCCTGGCGCACGGCCTGCACGGCGCGCGCGACATGGGCCAGCTGCGCGCTGAGCGCGGGGGCGTGCGCCACGCTCATGCGTGGCTCGCCGTCGGGTCGCCGATGGTGGCGCGCGGCAAGGGCAGCGGGCCCATGGGCCGGCCGTAGATGCGGCGCACGCGCTCGGTCAGTGGCGGGTGCGCGTCGAGCCAGTGGGCCAGCTTGCCGGGCTCGTTGCCGACCAGCAGCAGGTGCTGCAGCGGCGAGCCCACCGCGCGCGCCACCACCTGCGCCTGGCGCTGGGCCATCACCTTGCGCAGCACGCCGCCCAGGCCGTCGCGGCTGCGCGTCCATTGCACGGCACGCGCGTCGGCCAGGTATTCGCGCTGGCGCGACACCGCGGCCTGCAAGGCATGCCCGGCCAGCCAGCCCAGCCAGCCCGCCACCATGAGCATCAGCCCGGCGATGGCCCAGACGTGGTGGCCACGCTCGCCCGGCTCCCACAGGCGCTGGCCAAGGCGGTAGACGCACTCCAGCCCGAACACCATGCCCGCCAGCCGCAGGTTCAGGCGCGTGTCGCCTTCGCCGATATGACCGAGTTCGTGCGCGACCATGCCTTGCAGTTCCTCGCGCGTGAGGTGTTCGAGCGCGCCGCGCGTGACAGCAACCGCCGACTGTTCGGGTTGCCAGCCAGCGGCAAAGGCGTTGATGGCCTCTTCGCGCGCCAGCACCATGGCGGCAGGCCGCGGCAGGCCGGCGGCGATGGCGAGCTCGTCGACGATGTTCACGAAGCGCCGCTCTTCAGGGCGGCCCGAGGGCTGCGCGGGCCGCGCGCCCAGCCGCTCGGCGAGGCGCGCCCCGCCCTCGTGAGCAAGGTTGGAAGTCTCGACCCACCAGCCGCCGAGCACGAAGAGCAGCGTGACGCCGGTGTTGACGGCCCAGAAGTGGCGCGGGAAGCTGAGCGGGCCCGGCGCCCAGAAGCCCCAGGTGAGCCCCCAGGCCAGCGCCAGCGCGGCGTTGACCGTGAGCACGAGCAGCACCACTGTGAGCGCGAAGGCCAGCAGCAGGCGTGTGCTGCGGGCGCGTGCCTCGCGCTGGGACTGGAAGAAACGCATCGCAACCGGCTTAGAACTGCACCTTCACCGGCGCGCGCTCGGCCTCGCTGGTGGTGGCTTCGAGCATCGCCTGCGGCGCAAAGCCGAACAGGCGCGCGACGATCAGCGCCGGGAACTCCTGCGCGGCGTCGTTGAACTCGAGCACCTGGTCGTTGAAGGCCTGGCGCGCAAAGCCCAGGCGGTTCTCGGTGCTGGCCAGTTCCTCGCTGAGTTCGCGCATGGTCTGGTCGGCCTTGAGCTCGGGGTAGTCCTCCACCACGGCCATGAGCTTGCCCAGGGCGCCACCCAGCGCCTGTTCCGCCCCCGAAAGCGAGGTCACCAGCGCGGCGTTCAGCGGCCCGTTTACCGCCGCTTGCTCGGCGCTGCGCGCGTGGTTGCGGGCAGCGATCACCGCCTCGAGCGTCTGCGCCTCGTGCTGGAGGTACTTGCGCGCCACCTCGACGAGGTTCGGAATCAGGTCGTGCCGGCGCTTGAGCTGCACGTCAATCTGTGCGAACGCGTTGGCCACCGCGTTGCGCAGGCGCACCAACCGGTTGTAGGCCCCCACGGCCCAGAAGAACACCACCAGGGCCAGCAACAGCAGAACCCATTGCACAACGGTCATTGTTCTCGCTCCTCGTTCAAAGCGCCCACGGCGCGCGGGCAATATAGCCCGACAGGCCGGCGCCAAAACAAAGGCCCCCGGTCTGTCGACCGGGGGCCCTGCCTCGCGGATGAACGCGCTGGCTGACCCGTCGATTTACTCGGCGGTCTCGCCGGCCGCGGCCGCGTCGGCCTGGTCGGCCGCCAGCGACAGCGCATCGGCCTCGGCGATGGCGCGGCGCTCCTCGTCGTCCATCTTCTCCTTGGCGCGGCGGGCTTCGTGATAGGCCATGCCGGTGCCCGCGGGGATCAAGCGGCCGACGATGACGTTCTCTTTCAGGCCACGCAGCTCGTCTCGCTTGCCCATGATGGCCGCTTCGGTCAGCACGCGCGTGGTCTCCTGGAAAGAGGCCGCGGAGATGAACGAGTCGGTCGACAGCGAGGCCTTGGTGATGCCCAGCAGGATGTTGCTGTAGGTCGCTGGGATCTTGCCCTCGGCGCGCAGGGCGTCGTTGGTGTTGAGGATCTCCGAACGCTCGACCTGCTCGCCGGCGATGTAGGACGAATCGCCCGGGTTCTCGACCACGACGCGGCGCAGCATCTGGCGAACGATCACCTCGATGTGCTTGTCGTTGATCTTCACACCCTGCAAGCGGTAGACGTCCTGCACCTCATCGACGATGTAGCGCGCGAGTTCTTCCATGCCCAGCAGGCGCAGGATGTCCTGCGGATCGGCGGGCCCGTCGACGATGCTCTCGCCGCGGTTGACCACCTGGCCTTCGTGCACCAGGATGTTCTTCTCTTTCGGGATGAGCTCTTCCCAGACCTTGCCTTCCGGGTCGGTGATCTGCAGGCGGATCTTGCCCTTGGTCTCCTTGCCGAAGGACACGGTGCCGGTCATCTCGGCGAGGATGCCGGCGTCCTTCGGCGAACGCGCCTCGAACAGCTCGGCCACGCGCGGCAGACCACCCGTGATGTCGCGGGTCTTCTGGCCTTCCACCGGAATGCGGGCCAGCACTTCGCCGGGGCCCACGTCCTGGCCATCGCGCACCTGGATCAGCGCGCCGACCTGGAAGCCGATCGTCACCGCGTGGTCGGTGCCGGGGATCTTCACCTCGTTGCCGGAAGCGTCGATCAGCTTGACCTGCGGACGCACGACCTTGGTGGCGCCGCGGCGCTTGGGATCGATCACCACCAGCGTGGACAGACCGGTCACGTCGTCGACCTGCTTGGCGACGGTGAGGCCCTCTTCCACGTTCTCGAACTTCACCGTGCCGGCGAATTCCGTGATGATGGGTCGGGTCAGCGGGTCCCAGTTGGCCAGGATGGTGCCGGCCTTGATCTGCTGGTCGGCCTTGATGGTCAGGATGGCGCCGTACGGCACCTTGTGGCGCTCGCGCTCGCGGCCGTGTTCGTCCTGGATGATGATCTCGCCCGAACGCGCGATCACCACCAGCTCGCCCTTGGAGTTGGTCACGTAGCGCATGGTGGCGTTGAAGCCGATCACGCCGCTGGACTTGGCTTCCACGCTGGAGGCCACGGCCGCACGCGAGGCCGCACCGCCGATGTGGAAGGTGCGCATCGTCAGCTGCGTGCCGGGTTCGCCGATCGACTGCGCGGCGATCACGCCCACCGCTTCACCGATGTTGGCCAGGCCACCGCGGCCGAGGTCGCGGCCGTAGCACTTGGCGCACAGACCGTAGCGGGTTTCGCAGGTCAGCGCGGTGCGCACCTTGACTTCGTCGACGCCGGCGGCCTCGAGTTCGTCGAGGCAGTCCTCGTCCAGCAGCGTGCCGGCGGGTACCAGCGTGGCGCGGGTTTCGGGGTGGATCACGTCTTCGGCCGTGGTACGACCCAGGATGCGGTCGCGCAGCGATTCGATGACTTCACCACCCTCGACGATGGCGCGCATCAGCGTGCCGTTGGAAGTGCCGCAGTCTTGCTGCGTGACCACCAGGTCCTGCGTCACGTCCACCAGGCGGCGCGTGAGGTAGCCCGAGTTCGCGGTCTTCAGCGCCGTGTCGGCCAGGCCCTTGCGGGCGCCGTGCGTGGAGATGAAGTACTGCAGCACGTTGAGGCCTTCACGGAAGTTCGCCGTGATGGGGGTCTCGATGATGGAGCCGTCGGGCTTGGCCATCAGGCCGCGCATGCCGGCGAGCTGGCGGATCTGCGCCGCGGAACCACGGGCACCCGAGTCGGCCATCATGTAGATGGAGTTGAACGACTCCTGGTCCACTTCCTTGCCGCTGCGGTCGGTGGTCTTTTGCTTGGCCAGCTGGGCCATCATGACCTTGGAGATCTCGTCACCGGCCTTGCCCCAGATGTCGACCACCTTGTTGTAGCGCTCGCCCGCGGTCACCAGACCCGAGGCGTACTGCTGGGCGATCTCCTTCACCTCGGCTTCGGCGCGCTCGATGATGCCGCTCTTCTCCTTGGGCACGAGCATGTCGTCCACGGCGATCGAGATGCCGGCGCGCGTGGCCAGGCGGAAGCCGTTCTGCAGCAGCTTGTCGGCGAAGACCACGGTCTCCTTCAGGCCGCACTTGCGGAAGCTGGCGTTGATCAGCTTGGAGATTTCCTTCTTCTTGAGCGGCTTGTCGAGCACCGACAGCGGCAGCCCCTTGGGCAGGATTTCCGTCAGAAGGGCACGGCCCACGGTGGTGTCGACCAGCTTGAGGCCGGGCACGAATTCACCGGTGGTCTTGTCCTTGGTCCACTCGACCAGGCGCACGCTGACGCGGGCGGTGAGTTCGACCACACCGTTGTCCAGTGCGCGCTGCATCTCGGCCAGATCGGCAAAGATCATGCCTTCGCCCTTGCCGTTGATCTTCTCGCGGGTGGCGTAGTACAGGCCCAGCACCACGTCCTGCGAGGGCACGATGGAGGGTTCGCCGTTGGCGGGGAACAGCACGTTGTTGGAGGCCAGCATCAGCGTGCGGGCTTCCAGCTGGGCTTCCACCGACAGCGGCACGTGCACGGCCATCTGGTCACCGTCGAAGTCGGCGTTGAAGGCCGCGCAGACCAGCGGGTGCAGCTGGATCGCCTTGCCTTCGATCAGGATCGGCTCGAAGGCCTGGATGCCCAGGCGGTGCAGCGTGGGCGCGCGGTTCAGCAGAACCGGGTGCTCCTTGATGACCTCTTCGAGGATGTCCCACACCACGGGGGTGCCGGCTTCCACTTCCTTCTTCGCGGCCTTGATGGTGGTCGCGATGCCCATGGCTTCGAGGCGCGAGAAGATGAAGGGCTTGAACAGCTCGAGCGCCATCAGCTTGGGCAGGCCGCACTGGTGCAGCTTGAGCGTCGGGCCCACCACGATGACCGAACGGCCCGAGTAGTCGACGCGCTTGCCCAGCAGGTTCTGGCGGAAGCGGCCGCTCTTGCCCTTGATCATGTCGGCCAGCGACTTCAGCGCGCGCTTGTTGGCGCCCGTCATGGCCTTGCCACGGCGGCCGTTGTCCAGCAGGCTGTCCACGGCTTCCTGCAGCATGCGCTTCTCGTTGCGCGCGATGATCTCGGGCGCCTTGAGTTCGAGCAGGCGCTTGAGGCGGCTGTTGCGGTTGATGACGCGGCGGTACAGGTCGTTGAGGTCGGAGGTCGCGAAGCGGCCACCGTCCAGGGGAACGAGCGGACGCAGGTCCGGCGGCAGCACGGGCAGCACGTCCAGCACCATCCACTCGGGCTTGATGCCGGACTTCTTGAAGGCCTCAAGCACTTTCAGGCGCTTGGCGTTCTTCTTGATCTTGAGTTCCGAGCCGGTCAGATCGTTGCGAAGCTTCTCGATCTCGGTCTCGAGGTCGATGTTCTCCAGCAGTTCCTTGATGCCCTCGGCGCCCATCTTGGCGACGAACTCGTCACCGTACTCGCGGCGTTTGGCGTCGTAGTCGTCCTCGGACATGATGCCGAACTTCTTCAGCGGGGTCATGCCGGGGTCGGTGACCACATACGCTTCGAAGTACAGCACGCGTTCGATGTCGCGCAGCGTCATGTCGAGCACCAGGCCCAGACGCGACGGCAGCGACTTCAGGAACCAGATGTGCGCGCAGGGCGCGGCCAGGTCGATGTGACCCATGCGCTCGCGGCGCACCTTGGTCTGCGTGACTTCAACGCCGCACTTCTCGCAGATGACGCCGCGGTGCTTGAGGCGCTTGTACTTGCCGCACAGGCACTCGTAGTCCTTGATGGGGCCGAAGATCTTGGCGCAGAACAGGCCGTCGCGTTCGGGCTTGAACGTGCGGTAGTTGATGGTCTCGGGCTTCTTGACTTCACCGAAGGACCAGGAGCGGATTTTTTCCGGCGAGGCCAGGCCGATGCGGATCGCATCGAAGTGCTCGTCGGGCGTGAACTGCTTGAACAGGTCGAGCAAAGATTTCATGGGTTGCTTTCCTTAGGTTCGGTGAATCAGGAACGTTCCAGCTCGATGTCGATACCGAGCGAGCGGATTTCCTTGACCAGCACGTTGAACGACTCGGGCATGCCGGCGTCGATCGTGTGCTCGCCCTTGACGATGGACTCGTACACCTTGGTGCGGCCCTGCACGTCGTCGGACTTGACGGTGAGCATCTCCTGCAGGATGTAGGAGGCGCCGTAGGCTTCCAGCGCCCAGACCTCCATCTCGCCGAAACGCTGGCCGCCGAACTGCGCCTTGCCGCCCAGCGGCTGCTGGGTGACGAGCGAGTACGGGCCGGTCGAGCGGGCGTGCATCTTGTCGTCGACCAGGTGGTGCAGCTTCAGGAAGTGCATGTAGCCCACGGTGGTCTTGCGCTCGAAGGCGTCGCCGGTGCGGCCGTCGTAGAGCTGCGCCTGGGTGCGCGTCTCGGTCAGGCCCTTGAGTGCAGCGATGTCGTCCGGATAGGCGAGCTTGAGCATCGCGCGGATTTCGTCCTCCGAGGCGCCGTCGAACACGGGCGACGCGAACGGCACGCCGTGCTGCAGGTTCTCGGCCATCTCGAGCACGTCTGCGTCGGACAGGCTGGCGAAGTCTTCCTTCTTGCCCATCTGGTTGAAGATGGTGTCGAGCATCTGGCGGATCTCCGCCACCTTGGCTTCGCGTTGCAACATGTCACCGATGCGCTGGCCCAGGCCCTTAGCGGCCCAGCCCAGGTGCACTTCGAGCACCTGACCCACGTTCATGCGCGAGGGCACGCCCAGCGGGTTGAGCACCACATCGGCCGGCGTCCCGTCGGCCATGTAGGGCATGTCTTCCACGGGCACGATCTTGGAGACCACGCCCTTGTTGCCGTGACGGCCGGCCATCTTGTCGCCAGGCTGCAGGCGGCGCTTGACGGCCAGGTAGACCTTGACCATCTTGAGCACGCCGGCGGGCAGCTCGTCGCCCTGCGTCAGCTTCTTGCGCTTCTCTTCGAAGGCGAGGTCGAAGCTGTGGCGGGTCTGCTCCATCGAGTTCTTGATGGACTCGAGCTGGGCGGCCACGTTCTCGTCCGCGGGGCGGATGTCGAACCAGTGGTACTTCTCGACGTCGGCCAGGTAGGCCTTGTCGATGGTGGTGCCCTTGTTGAGCTTCTTCGGACCGCCGTTGGCGACCTTGCCCACGAGCAGCTTCTCGATGCGGTCGAAGGCGTCGGCCTCGACGATGCGCAGCTGGTCGTTCAGGTCGAGGCGGAAGCGCTTGAGCTCGTCGTCGATGATCTGCTGGGCGCGCTTGTCGCGCTGGATGCCTTCGCGGGTGAACACCTGCACGTCGATCACGGTGCCCTGCGAGCCCTGCTCCACGCGCAGCGAGGTGTCCTTCACGTCGGACGCCTTCTCGCCGAAGATGGCGCGCAGCAGCTTCTCTTCGGGCGTGAGCGTGGTCTCGCCCTTGGGCGTGACCTTGCCGACCAGCACGTCGCCGGGCAGCACTTCGGCGCCCACGTAGATGATGCCGGACTCGTCGAGGCGGTTGAGCTGCTGCTCGGCCAGGTTCGGGATGTCGCGGGTGATTTCCTCGGCGCCCAGCTTGGTGTCGCGCGCCATCACCACCAGCTCCTCGATGTGGATGCTGGTGTAGCGGTCGTCGGCCACCACGCGTTCGCTGATGAGGATCGAGTCCTCGAAGTTGTAGCCGTTCCAGGGCATGAAGGCGATCAGCATGTTCTGGCCGATCGAGATCTCGCCGAGGTCGGTGGAGGCGCCGTCCGCGATCACGTCACCCTTGGCCAGCTTGTCGCCCTTCTTGACGATGGGGCGCTGGTGGATGTTGGTGTTCTGGTTGGAGCGCTGGTACTTGATGAGGTTGTAGATGTCCACGCCGACCTCGCCGGCCACCGCCTCCTCGTCGTTCACGCGGATCACGATGCGGGTGGCGTCGACGTAGTCGACCACGCCACCGCGGTTCGCGGTGACGACGGTGCCGGAGTCGACCGCGGCCACGCGCTCGATGCCGGTGCCCACGAAGGGCTTCTCGGGGCGCAGCACGGGCACGGCCTGGCGCGACATGTTGGCGCCCATCAGCGCGCGGTTGGCGTCGTCGTGCTCCAGGAAGGGCACGAGCGAGGCGGCCACCGAGACGATCTGCGCGGGCGACACGTCCATGTACTGGATGGTGTCGGGGCCGGTCAGGATGGATTCGCCCTTCTCGCGCGCGGAGACCAGCTCGCCCACCAGGCGGCCGTCCTTGTCGAGCGCGGCGTTGGCCTGGGCGATGACGTACTTGCCTTCCTCGATGGCGGACAGGTAGTCGATCTGGTTCGTGACCTTGCCGTCCACCACGCGGCGGTACGGGGTCTCGATGAAACCGTACTCGTTGAGGCGGGCGTACAGGGCCAGCGAGTTGATCAGGCCGATGTTCGGGCCTTCCGGCGTTTCGATCGGGCAGACGCGGCCGTAGTGGGTCACGTGCACGTCGCGCACCTCGAAGCCGGCGCGTTCGCGGGTCAGACCGCCCGGGCCCAGGGCCGAGACGCGGCGCTTGTGCGTGATCTCGGCCAGCGGGTTGGTCTGGTCCATGAACTGCGACAGCTGGGACGCGCCGAAGAACTCCTTCAGGGCCGCGGAGATCGGCTTGGAGTTGATCAGGTCGTGCGGCATCAGCGGCTCTTGCTCGGCCTGGCCGAGGCGTTCCTTCACGGCCTTCTCGATGCGGGCCAGGCCGGTGCGGTACTGGTTCTCGGCCAGCTCACCGACGCAGCGCACGCGGCGGTTGCCCAGGTGGTCGATGTCGTCGACCTCGCCGCGGCCGTTGCGCAGGTCCACGAGGATCTTGACCACGGCCAGGATGTCTTCGTTGGACAGCACCATCGGGCCGGTCGCTTCGTTGCGGCCGACGCGGGCGTTGAACTTCATGCGGCCCACGCGCGACAGGTCGTACGTGTCCGGGTTGTAGAACAGGCGGTGGAACAGGGCCTGCACGGCGTCTTCGGTCGGCGGCTCGCCGGGGCGCATCATGCGGTAGATGGCCACGCGGGCGGCGAACTCGTCCACCGTCTCGTCGATGCGCAGGGTCTGGCTGATGTAGGCGCCCTGGTCGAGTTCGTTGGTGTAGATGCAGGCCAGGTCCTGGATGCCGGCGGCGCGCAGCTTCTTGAGCAGCGCTTCGGTGAGTTCCTCGTTGGCCTTGGCCAGGATCTCGCCGCCGTCCGGATCGACGATGTTCTTGGCGACCACGCGGCCGATCAGGAAGTCTTCCGGCACGCTGATGTGCGTGGTGCCGGATTGCTCGAGTTCGCGCGTGTGGCGCGCGGTGATGCGCTTGTCCTTGGCGACGACCACCTTGCCCGACTTGTCGGTGATGTCAAAGCGCGCCACCTCACCGCGCAGGCGCTCGGGCACGAAGGCCATCTGCGCGCCGCTGTCCATGACGCGGAAGTGGTCGTTGACGAAGAAGTTGGCCAGGATGGCTTCCGGCGTCAGGCCGATGGCCTTGAGCAGGATGGTGACCGGCATCTTGCGACGGCGGTCGACACGGAAGAACAGCACGTCCTTGGGGTCGAACTCGAAATCGAGCCAGGAGCCGCGGTAGGGAATGATGCGGGCCGAGAACAGCAGCTTGCCCGAGCTGTGCGTCTTGCCCTTGTCGTGTTCGAAGAAAACGCCCGGCGAGCGGTGCAGCTGCGAGACGATCACGCGCTCGGTGCCGTTGATGATGAACGAGCCCTTGTCGGTCATCAGGGGCACTTCGCCCATGTAGACCTCTTGCTCCTTCACCTCTTTGACCACCTTCGATTGCGGGGTGGACGACTCGCGGTCGTAGATGATGAGCTGCACGCGCGCGCGCACGGCCGACGCGAAGGTCAGGCCGCGCGTCTGGCACTCGCGCACGTCGAACGCGGGCTTGGCCAGGTTGTACTCGACGAACTTCATCTCGACGAAACCGTTGTGCGAGACGATGGGGAACGCCGAGGTGAACGCGGCCTGCAGGCCCTCTTCGGTGCGCTGCTTGGGCGGCGTGTCGGCCTGCAGGAAGGCCGTGTACGCATCCTTCTGCATCTGCAGCAGGTAAGGAATGGTCAGCACGTTCTCGCGCGTGCCGAAACTTTTCCGGATGCGCTTGCGTTCGGTGTACGAGTAATTCGATGCCATGAGATCTCCGGGCTTGAGGTCTTGGCGACTGTCGGTCAGCGGCGCGCTGCGCTGACGAGCTTGGTGGCTGGCCTCTACCAACCGATGGCGGACGGCCCGCGCATTGCACGCGGGCCCGAACCAAGTGGTCTTCTGCAGTCGGGGTCAGAAAACACTTGAAAGGGATCCCGGGGCTTCGTGCCGAGGTCCATTTCAGGTGTGCTCTGAAAGCACACAAGGCTGGAGGCCCTTTCGAGCACTCCAGCCTGCGGGGTCGAGCGGATTACTTGAGCTCGGCCTTGGCGCCGGCTTCCACCAGCTTCTTCACGGCGGCTTCGGCGTCGGCCTTGGCAATGCCTTCTTTCACGTTCTTGGGCGCGCCGTCGACCAGGTCTTTGGCTTCTTTCAGGCCCAGACCGGTGATTTCGCGCACGGCCTTGATCACGCCGACCTTGTTGGCGCCGGCTTCGAGCAGCACGACGTTGAACTCGGTCTTCTCTTCAGCGGCGGCAGCGGCGCCACCACCACCGGCGGCGGCCGGGGCGGCCATCGCAGCGGCGCTCACGCCGAATTTCTCTTCGATGGCTTTCACCAGGTCGTTGAGTTCCATGACCGACATGCTGTCCAGGGCGGTCAGAAATGCGTCTTTATCGAATGCCATTTGGGTTTCCTATCAATCGGTTGATGTTTGCGGGACGCTGCGGCCATCAGGCGGCAGCGGTTTCGCCTTCGCTCTTTTTCGCGGCCAGCGCGCCGAGGACCACCGCGGTGCGGGAGATCGGCGATTTGAGCAGGCCACAAAGCTGCGCGAGCAGGACCTCTTTCGAGGGGATGCTGGCGAGCTGCTTCACACCTTCGACGTCCAGCGCCTTGCCCGCGTAGACACCGCCGCGGATGACCAGCTTGTCGTTGGTCTTCGCGAAATCGGCCACCACTTTCGCGGCGGCCACGGGGTCTTCGGAGAAGCCGTAGACGAGCGGGCCGGCCATCTTGTCGGCCACCACCTCGAACGCACTGCCGGCGACCGCACGGCGGGCCAGGGTGTTTTTCAACACGCTCAGGCTCACACCGCTCTTGCGGGCGCTCACACGCAGCTGGTCCATGGAAGCGACCGTGATGCCGCGGTATTCCGCCATCACGAGGGTTTGAGCTTTGGCGGCGAGGCCGGTCACTTCGGTGATGACCGCTTCTTTCTCACTGCGATTCAGACTCAAGGTTCACTCCTTCAATGTGCGGGGGCGTTGCCGCCGTCCACACGCCTCATTGCAGCGATTCAACCGATGTCCGAAACCCTGGGATTTCTTTCAGCGGCGGGATCGCCATCTGCGTTGGCCCCCGGTGGGGAATTAAGTGGGCCCGTGAAGGCCCACGCCAACGGTCTTGGATGGCCCCGGTGCCGGCGTTGCCGCCCGCCCCGGACCCACCACACCCGGGCGGCCGAGGCCGCCCGAATTCTTCAAACCATCAGGCCGACAGCGTCTGGGTGTCCACGCGGACGCCCACACCCATGGTCGACGAGACGGCCAGCTTGCGCAGGTACACGCCCTTGCTGGTGGCCGGCTTGGCCTTGTTCAGTGCATCGAGCAGGGCCAGCAGGTTGCCCTGCAGCTTGTCGGCGTCGAACGAACGGCGGCCGATGGTGCCGTGCACGATGCCGGCCTTGTCGACGCGGAACTGCACCTGACCGGCCTTGGCGTTCTTCACGGCGGTGGCCACGTCGGGCGTCACGGTGCCGACCTTGGGGTTGGGCATCAGGCCACGGGGACCGAGCACCTGACCCAG